>Ga0163154_10002673_pt1 | contig 25712 bp, 27 predicted proteins | sample OliLakLV19MP9P1_FD_148649 | JGI IMG/M metagenome (GOLD analysis project Ga0163154, IMG submission 148649) | Freshwater microbial mat bacterial communities from Lake Vanda, McMurdo Dry Valleys, Antarctica - Oligotrophic Lake LV.19.MP9.P1 | ecosystem: Environmental > Aquatic > Freshwater > Lake >... | reverse complement strand
GATTCCTCACGCACTGAGCGGTACGGATAGCATCATCTAACGCCGCCTATTGAGTGGCAGATTCAGAACAAGTTAGCTTGGCTTCTCGGATGAACATGATATTATCCTAGCATATCAGGGGATAAAGGCGTCCTGAAGGACGGGGCTTGCATCCCATATTTCCGGTCAAGTCCCTGGTTCAAGCATTTACACTCTGCATCATCGCCGCTGGGTACCGTAACCCCGCCGCAAAACCCTTGGGGGCGACCTCTTCAATCTGGGCTAACTCTTCGGGGGTGAGATGGACGGCTAGGGCGGCGAGGTTTTCCTCTAGGTAGGCGAGGCGTTTGGTGCCAGGGATTGGGACGACACCCTGGGTCAATACCCAAGCGAGAGCAAGTTGGGCCGGGGTGCAACCTTTGGCGGCAGCAATTTCCTGGATGCGTTGGACGGTGGCGAGGTCGTGTTGGAAGTTTTCACCCTGGAAACGCGGCGCGGAGCGGCGGTAATCATCGGCCGCTAAGTCTTCAAACTGCTGGATCTGTCCGGTCAAAAAGCCCCGCCCCAAAGGACTATAGGCGACAAAACCAACACCTAGCGTACGGCAGGTCGCGAGGATCTCATCTTCGGGGTCTCGACTCCAGAGCGAATATTCTGATTGCAATGCGGTAATGGGATGGACTGCACAGGCGCGGCGGAGGGTGCTGGGTGAGGTTTCACAGAGGCCCAGGTAACGAACTTTACCCGCCTGTACCAGTTGGGCCATCGCGCCCACTGTGTCTTCGATGGGTACGGTGGGGTCAACGCGGTGCTGGTAATAGAGGTCAATCACCTCCACCCCCAAGCGTCGTAAACTCGCCTCACAAGCGGCGCGGACGTACTCGGGCTTGCCGTTGATGCCCCGTTGTGTTTCAGTGCGGACAATGCCGAACTTTGTTGCCAGGACGACTTTGGCGCGATGGGGGCGGATGGCGCGGCCCACTAATTCCTCGTTATGACCGATCCCGTACATATCGGCGGTGTCTAAAAAGGTAATGCCCGCCGTGATTGCCCGGTCTAAGACGCGCAGGGAAGTCTCATCATCCCGTCCGCCATAAAATTCAGACATACCCATACAGCCCAGTCCTAGGGCCGAAACGGTTAGTCCGCTTTGACCCAGTTGTCGCGTGGTCATGATGACTCCTGTGTAAGTTGTTTGGATTCGAGGTCCTGGTAGAACTGGATTTTGGTTTCAATGACCGCCAGGTGTTGCTGTAGCTCCTGGAGTCGTTGCTGCACCTGAGTTTGATGTTCTTCCAGAAGGCGGCGACGCGCTCCAATCGCCGTGGGTTGCTCAATCACCAAGGTAGTGAAGGCTTGCATCTGGCGGATCGGCATCCCGGTCGCCCGCAGCCGAGTCAGGAAGATAATCCGCTCAAGGTGTTGACTGGAATAGCGGCGATGTCCACCCGCATTTCGGTCAATCGGGGACAGTAGCCAATGCGCTCGTAGTAGCGCAGGGTATGGACACTGACCTTCGTGAGCGTGGCAACTTCCTGAATGGTGAGGGGCGCAGGCATACACCTAGTCTGCAACTTAGAGTGCGCTCTAAGTCAAGCTCTGTTTATGTGAAATTACGCCGTTGACGAAAGCGACCAGAATATTCTTCGCCCTGCCGCTCGGGGATAGAATCGGGGGCGGGTTCTAGGCTGATGAGGTCGAAAGTACTGAAGTATTCCCGCAACTGTTGGGGGGCAGTACCAAAAGGAGGACCGCCGGGACGGTCATGGGTGATAAACAAACCCAGTAGTTCTCCGCCGGGTTTGAGTAGGGCTTGAGCGAGAGCAACATATTGAGAGCGTTGGCTGGGATCGATGGCACAGAAACAGGTGTGTTCGACCACGTAATCAAAGCTTGACTGATACTCGGGAATCAATTGGAAGATGTCGCGCTCTAAAAATTCTGCCGCTAGTCCTTGGCGGCTGGCTTGAGTGCGGGCTTCAGTGATGGCTGACGGTGCGAAATCCACGCCAAGCACTTGAAAACCATGGCAGGCAAACAAAAGAGCTTCGTAGCCCCGTCCACAGCCGAGAACCACCGCCCTTCCTGGTTTGGGAGCGTCGGGACTGGCAAGCAGGCGAACAAACGGAGGAGCGGCCTGGCCCAGGTCCCAACGGTCAGTGCCCTCTTGGTAACGGGCTTCCCAGGACTGCGCGTTCATGGCTCACCGTTGGGGCGGTTTTGGCGGAACCACTCGCTAATCTGTTGGCTGAACTGTTGTACGCCCGTTCCGGTCTCACGGATGAGGCCGTTGAATTCGGCAGTGTAATACTCCAAGGCTTTGCGAAATTCCACATCCACGGGCGGTTCCTGGCCCCGGCGCACGTAGTCCCCGGCAATAATCCGGTCGTAGGCCCCCGAGCGGACCCAGTTCAAAAGCCGCGCTACCCGGAGAACTGAGTAGGGATGGGTGGTCCCCAGTTCCCCGACGAAACGCAGGGCGCGGTCGGTGTAATCGTTCCAGGTGGCGTAGTCCTCGGCCTGTTGGATAAAGGCCCCCAGATTCATCTCACTGGCTAAGGAACCCCCGGCGAGTTTCATCATCGTCGAGCAAATCACCTCGGGGTCCCGGACCATCAAGGCCGCGCAACGGTCACAACTCAACTCCGAAGCCCGAAACCACTCCAGGAGAGCCAACTGCAAGGCCTGGAGCGGGATCGCGCCGACATTAAACTGAGATAGGCTCAAGTTCAACAGAATCATCAGAGCCGTGCGGTACATGACGTGTTCCGATAGAACGTGCCCTAACTCGTGGGCCAAAACCGATTGCATCTCCTGTCCGTCCAGCAGTTCAACCAGCCCAGATTGGATCACGATGATTGGTGCATCCGCGCCCAGGGTAAAGGCATTGGCTCCCGGAGTCTGCAAAATATAGAGGTCCGGGCATTTGGGGACATCCAGGACATCAATGACATCTAGATAACTCGCCCAGAGCCGGGGCAACTGTTGAGGACCAACCTTGACTGCATTCGCCAAATAATATTGTTTCAAGGACCGCTCATAGCCAAAGGCGATAAATTGTTTAATCGTGGCATCGAGAAAAGGAATTTGTTTGAGGGCCGCCGTCGCCGCCCGGTCCGCTGGGTGCTCGAAGGTCTTGGCACTGAGGTTGGTATAGCGAAACCGCATCGGGGTACTGGTCATCGGAGTTCTCGGCTGGGTATTCCGATGGTAACGGATGCAGCACCACACATCAGCAGGGCAAAATCTAACAAGTTATAGGCTGAGACTGACTACACTATTACTAATTTTGTGGAAACATTCGATGCAGAAAATTAGAGATGGGCGCGTGAGTTCAACCGTAGGGATCTGGATCTGCGCGACGATCATGCTAGCAGTGGCCTTAGCTCCCCTACTAGCGACGGTTGAAAGCGGCGACATAGTTCCGCTACTAGCAGAGACGGGGTTCGCCATCTTACTGTTACCCTTCTCGGTGGTATTCGGCGCGTCCTTAGCCACGATTGCGGTCTGGTTTTTTGGTAAGCCGGCGGTTCAAATGCTCACCTCAGATGAATTAAAAGTCCTGACCGACCGCCTTGCTAATTTGGAAACTATTGTTAGTTTTGAGGATAATGATCTCAAGGGCAAAGTCCAGCGTTTACGTTCCCTGGGGCATTCAGGCAGCCAAAATGTTAGTAGGAGTTAAGCCATGAATCGTCAAAAGCCCGATGAACCCCAGGAAATCCGTTACACCATGACGACCAAGATCTGGGGCTATGCCACCGGGATGCTGGGGATCTCCATTCCCCTTGCGGCTATCACCGAGAGTCCTTTGATTCCCCTAGCAGTGGTTGTGGGAACGGCGATCAGTACGGCTGCGGTCTGGGGAGCTTTTGGTAAAACCACCCCGCCGATCTCTGCACCACAACTTAAACAGTTAGAAGAACGCCTCGCCAACCTAGAAACCATCGTTAGCTATGAAGAAGACAACACTCTCAAAGCCAAAATCCAAAAGTTGAAGTCAACGATGGATTAAGGCCCCTCCGCCCCATACCCTGCCGGGCATAGGCTAGTGGGGGACTAAGGCAGAAGGCGGAAGAAAATACAGAAGAGCATTCTTAGTTCTTGCTCCCCTACTCCACGTGCTGGGGGTAGGGGGCCAGCTTTACAAGCGCAACCCCACTTCATCGCGGAGCATCGCTTGCAGAAGTTGCTGAGGCGTGACCGTGAAGGGTAAGAGATGGACATCGGAACCGGGTTGACAGGCCGCTTGCGCTACTTGGGTCAGCATGGCGCGGTCTAGGGGGCCTAGGTGCAGGTCCCGCAAGCTGAGGGGCAGACCGATTTGACGATAAAAAGTAACTAACTGCTGACGAGCAATCTCCGCTAACCGATTGCCCGCCATCTCTTCGAGGTGGAGTTGGATCAAGATCCCGTAGGCGACTTTTTCGCCGTGGAGACTCCGACGGGTCGTGCTGAGCGTCGTCAAAGCATTGTGGACTGCATGGGCCGCCACGGTCCGGCAACGGTCGCCCCCCAAACCACCAACTAACCCCGCGAGACAAATATTGGCATCCACCACCTGTGTCCAAGCCGTGCCCCCCGGTTGGGCAAGGGCCTGTTGTCCTTTCAAAAGGAGGAGGTCGCGCAGGGTCCGCGCCTGCTGGACCGCGCCCATCACCAGCGCGTCTTCCTGCTGACCACTACTCACCGAAGCCTCATACCACTTCGCCAAACCATCGCCAATCCCGGCAACTAGCGTCCGGGGCGGGGCACTCAGCACCAAGTTGTAGTCAAGCAATAAGAGTTCGGGAGCCTTAGGCAGGGGTAGGCCATAGAGCCAAGTCCCGGCGGCGGAATAGACATTACTCAAAGGTGCCCAAGCCGCACAGGTCGCCGCTGTGGTGGGGAGCGTGGCGACAGGTAGATGAAGGGTGTGGGCGACCCATTTCGCCATATCGAGAGCCTTACCGCCGCCGAGTCCGATGACCCCCTGAATTGATTGCGCTTGGGCCACGAGTTGACGGTGCGAAACTTCAGTACAGTCCAGTCCATAGTTACCCCAAACCAGGGTAAAGCTAGGTAAGGCGTAGGTCAGGGCTTGAGCAAAACGTGCCTGAGTTTGGTCCCCACTAATAACAAAAATTCGTGTACCCCAAGGCTGGAGATATTCGCCCAGGGTATTGAGCACATCCCAACCCCGAACCAGCCGTTGGGGGGCAATGGTGGTCAGTTCCATGCATAGCCTCGTGTAACCTTCTATATCCTAATACCCCAGGGTGTCCAGCTTGAGGAAGTCCCCGATTCAGAGGGAGAGCGAGTACATTTTTTAATAGCGTCTCAATTTACCGAATCGGGCCAAGCCATGTTTTTACCGATCAATAATGCGGATTTCCAAAAAGTTCTGACCCGTACCATCATCCTCCCGGTCGTCCTGATGTTGTTGTTGACTGGGGTGCTGCTCTGGCAGTTGAGCTACCTCTTCACCGTCACCCAGCGCGTCGAACAGACGGACCAAGTGATCGTGAGGATGTACCTACTCCTGAAACGAAGCATAGATATGGAAACGGGGGTCCGGGGCTATCTACTGACGGGTGAACTGGACTTCTTGGAACCCTACGAGTTCGGTAGAAAGAAAATTCCTCCCGTTGTAGATGAATTGCAGCTACTACTTCAAGAAAACTCTACCCAGCGAGAACGCCTAGGCATAGTGAGACAAGACTTAGACCAAGTGCAAGCTTATAATCGCCGACTCATTGACCTCAGACAGCAGGGGGGGAATTATCAGGACATTACACTCCAATTGGTAGGGAAGGTCCAGATGGATCAGCTACGCGAGAATATTGGCACCATGATTATTGAAGAAGAAGCTCTCCGCGATAGCCGCAGTCAGACTGCCCAGCAATTTGTCCCGGCGGTGGTTTTTTTGAGTATTGCCATTGCCCTAGCTTTAGCAGGAGTCTTGGCTTATTTCACGCGTAAACAATTGATTGAGCTAGCCCAACGCTATGAGACAGCGATCGCTGCCACCTTTCGTCAGACCGAACAACTCAAAGCGAGTGAGGCCCGTTTTCGCTCCCTCACCGACGCGCTCCCCCAGATTGTTTGGACGGCTCAACCCGATGGGAATTTGGACTACTATAACCAGCGTTGGTTTGAGTATACCGGGCTGACCCTAGCCGAGACTCAGGGTTCGGGTTGGCAACCCGTCTTACATCCCGACGATCTTCAGAACTGTGTTGACCGCTGGACCCACTCCGTCCAGACCGGGACAGATTACGAAGTGGAGTACCGCTTCAAACGGGCTGGTGATGGGACTTACCGCTGGCATCTCGGACGGGCGTTACCCATACACGATAGTCGGGGCCAGATTATCAAATGGATTGGGACCTGTACCGACACTGACGACCAGAAGCGAACTGCCCAGATCCTTGAAGAACGTGCCAGAGAACTATCCCGTCTCACCCAGACCCTCACCCTGACCAGCGGCAGTCTCATCAAACGCAACCAAGAACTCGACCAGTTTGCCTATGTCATTTCCCACGACCTCAAAGCTCCCCTTAGAGCCATTGCCAACCTCTCCCAGTGGATTGAAGAGGACCTAGTAGACAAACTAGATGAGACGACGCAGCACCAAATGAACCTAATGCGGGGCCGAGTCCACCGGATGGAAGACCTAATCAATGGGCTCCTCCAATACTCGCGGGTGGGCCGCGCTGGGATGCCCCCGCAGATGGTAGAGGTAGCCCAACTCCTGGCTGAGGTGATTGACACCCTAGCTCCGGCACCGGGTTTCACGGTCATGGTTGGGCCGGGAATGCCTGTCTTCCTTGCTGAACAACTACCCCTAGAGCAGGTCTTCGCTAACTTGATCGGCAATGCCCTCAAGTATCACCACCGTAAGGAGGGCCGGGTGGATATCTCGGTTGCAGAACAGGACGATTTTTATAAATTCTCAGTCAAGGACGATGGACCGGGGATCAGTCCGGCTTTCCACGAAAAGATCTTTGTCATTTTCCAGACGCTCCAGGCCCGTGACAAAGTGGAGAGTACAGGGATCGGCCTTGCCCTCGTGAAAAAGATTGTGGAAGGGCAAGGGGGCCGGATCTGGGTGGAATCGGTTTTGAACCAAGGAGCAACGTTTAACTTCACTTGGCCTAAAGCCCACAGCTAACTATCGAAATAATGATTTTCCAGGGTCCAACGGGTAAGCTCAGTCCGGTTAGTGAAACTTGTTTTTTGGAGAATGCTGCTGACATGACTCTCGACAGTGCGTTGGCTGACCTTCATTTCCTTCGCAATGAGTTTGTTAGCAAGCCCCCGAACGACTAAGGAGAGGACCCGTTGTTCGGTAGGGGTCAGGTCATCAAAGCTACAGCTAGCAGCAGGACCTAGGGTGTTAGTCAGCGGCAGACGGCTAGAGGTGGTTTGAGTCCGCCGGATCAAAGAATCAATAAGGGCAATCAATTCATCCGGCTCGAAGGGTTTGACAAGGTAGGCATCGGCCCCTTCTTGGAGTCCCTTGATGCGGTCAATCAGTTCACCCCTAGCCGATAGAAAGATTACTGGGGTCCACACTCTTTGGAGGGGTTGTTCCCGGAGTTGTTGGACCAGTTCATAGCCGTTCATGTGTGGCATCATAATGTCACAAACGATCAGGTCTGGGTTTTGTCGTTGGGCCATCTCAAGTCCCTGCCGACCATCATTGGCGCGACTCACTTGAAAACCGCGCTTCTCTAAGAAGTCTCCCATCAACATGACGAAGTGTGGGTCATCATCTACCAATAACAGGTGCTTAACTCGCTCCATCCCATCCCCCCGGCCTAATCACGTAAGTTACCGACCCCAGCTAGTATCCCACTTTGAACAAGGTTTTACCACGATATTGTACCCTTCTGTCCTCGGGGCTTCTCTAGAAAAGCAATTCATCTAGCAAAAATCAGGTTAATTACGTACATCGCCCGCCAAGACCCGGCGCAACAACCGGGCAGCCTGCTGTTCAAACCAGCGGTTAGCTAACTGCTGGGTCAATTGCCGTCCCTCGGGCCGGGCTAACACCCGCGTCGCAATAGGTAGGGCACGTTGTAGGGTCGTGGTCAAGGATGGGGTGCTCCCAGACTGGTTGAGCAGGGAACTCAACCGTTCATAGCCCGTAATCCCCTTGTCGTCGGGGGTGAAAAGTTCCTCAAGCATCCGTTCGCGGATGGTCTCGCCCCGCTCGGAGAACAGAAACTCTAATACTTGGTCCAGGGTGCGTTCCCAAGTATATTCGCGGGCACCCTTGGCGTTTTTGAGCAAGTTCTCTAGGCGGTTCCAGCGGAAACGGTTGTCCTGAAACAACAATTCCTGCAAGGAACGGCGCAGTTCGGGGGATTCGTCGGTTAAGAAGCGGTTCGCCACGTAGGGATAAGCCACTTCCAGAACTTTAAAGTCCCGGTTTACATTGATGGCAATTCCTTCTAGTGTCACCAGAGAACGGATGATCAGGGCGTAGTAGGCGGGTACCCGGAAGGGTAGGTCATACATCACGCCTGAGAGCTTATCGGTGATGCTTTTGAAGTTGAGGTCCGCTACACTCGCGCCGAGAGCACTCCCAAAAACCAGTTGTAGAGCGGGCGTGATCAGGCTCAAGTCCGTATCGGGTTCCAAAAAACCCAGTTTCACGTAATCCCGTGATAGCGCGTCAAAATCCCGGTTGACCAGATGAACCACCGCTTCAAGCAGCCCGTAGCGTTGCTCAGGCGTGACCTCACTCATCATCCCAAAGTCGAGGTAGGCTAACCGACCGTCGCGCATCGCCATCAAGTTGCCGGGGTGGGGGTCAGCGTGGAAAAAACCGTACTCCATCAACTGTCTCAGTGAAGACTGGACGCCGACCCCGATGATCTGGTTTGCGTCCAACCCCGCTTCTCGGACCGCTTCAACCTTGGTGAGCTTGATCCCATCAATCCACTCCATCGTCAGGACGCGCCGCTGGGTGAAATCCCAGTAGATCCGGGGCACGTGGATTTCCGGGAGGGCTTTGAGAAGTTGGGCAAACCGTTCAGCGTTGCGGCCCTCCTGGATATAGTCCATCTCCTCAAAAAGTTTGGTGCCGAACTCGTCCAGAATAGCGACGACATCACTTTTAAAGATCTTGGGGAAGTTTCCTTTAGCCCAAGCTAAGCTCCGCCGTAGCAAAAAGAGGTCTAGAGTGACAACTGGTAATAGTTCCGGGCGTTGGACTTTGATCGCGACTTCTTCACCCGTCTTGAGCGTACCCCGGTAGACCTGTCCCAAAGAGGCTGAGGCAATGGGCTGGGCACTGATCGTCTGGTAGACCTCAGCAGGCGTCTGGCCCAACTCCTCAGTAATTAAGGCAAAGGCTTCTTCATTGGGAAAAGGCGGGACATTGTCCTGCAACTGGGTCAACTGCTCCAGATAGGCTGGCGGCACGAGATCAGGCCGCGTGGAGAGGGCCTGCCCGATCTTGATGTAAAAAGGACCCAGCCCATTCATAATTTGTAATAACTGACGGGCGCGTTGAGGCTGGTTCTGGCTGAGCTGACCCGTCATTCGGTCTAACCCTAGTTGAAGTATGAAAAATAGAATCGGTCCGAGAACTTGGAATACCCGGCGTACTTGGTCGCCCCAACGGTCCCGGTAATACTCCTCAATCGCGTCCGGCTTGTAGTAGCGTTGCGCCCCGGCGGTGGTCGTCTCTTCCAGTCGTAACAGGCGGCTTTCAGTGAGCGTTTCCATGGGGCCAATTGTAACAGTTTGTTGCGACACCAGCATCCCCAGTCCTTGGCTTCTAATCTGGCGGTTCACCCTAAGGTCCGGCCTCTTTCTAGAGATAAGTTGTCAGTTTCTCCCTTTTCTAGAAAACTCCAGGGCTAGGGTCTAGTCAAGGGTTTCTACTACCCCTAGAGTAGGAGTAGCTCACTGAGGGAAGTTAGATGCCCCTACTCGGCTTACTTCTGTTGGCGGCTCCGGTCGCGCCAGCTACCCTACCCACGGTGCAGGTCCCCTTTGACCGTAACGGCTTACCCCGAAGCACATTATTTCGGGTGGAAGATACTTTCGAGGGCTACCACTATTTGGGTGTTAAAGATGTAGACTCTAGCCCCAATCCCCTAGGTTGTGCCCAGGATTTCGTTACTTACTGGCTTTTTTACCCCAAGGGCACAAGGCAGACCCAGAGTGGAGCTTTGGGCGGGAGTGGGACCCCTTACGCTACGGTTACCGTCCTCTTAGATGGTTCTAACTTCTGCGCGAGTTTCCCGCCTGTAGAGGAGTTAGCCCTGCGGATTGGCAATCAGGTCTGGCGTTTACGGGGAGCTTTGCTGGCAGACAACGGGGTGCGGGTCCCCGCTGGACCGGAGATGGGACTGCCGATCAACGGTATCAATATCCCTTACCAACTGGTGTTAGGCGGATTACAGACCAAGACCAAGAATCAATTTATTCTGCCCCCGGACTTCATCGCTGCGTTACTCAAGTCCCCCGTACAAAACATCCCGGCCCGTGCGTACCATCCTGAAGACGGGGTCAGTCAGTTCCAGATTGGGGCACAAACTGTCATGGCCTGGAAAGATTTATTTCGCACTTACCCGCGCAATAAACGGGGTTGACGCACCTAGTCAGGAGCCTAGGATCAACCTATGGGGGTCATGGTCCTCGCTTGCCAGATGGGTTTTCAGTGGGTCCAAACCCCAGAGCTAGGATCTGAGCTAAGCTAGGAAAAGAAAATGTGGAGACCAACCCCATGTGGCGTGGTGCAAATGGTCCAACGGATCGAGTATTCGCGAGTTTAGTCTACTTGCTACCTCTGGCTACGGCTTTGGGTTACGGCGAGAGTTTGATTGAGCAGTTTGCGTTTTTACAACCGCTGGCCCTAGTGATTGCTCCCTTCACGGTATTCACCGACAATCCCTTCGGCAGTATCCTCGTCTTTATTCTTTTAATTGCTTTTGTCATCAACAATCCCAAGGTTAGTCATTTCATCCGCTATAACGTGATGCAAGCCTTCTTGTTGATGGTGATTGTCTGGTTACTAAACCTGCTGTTCTTTCGCTTCTTTGGACAAATCCTTGGGAGCTTCGATGCCTTCAGGATGTTCATTCAGGTGATTAGTAACACGATTTTCCTGGGGATTTTTGGAGCTTGCGGGTTCAGCATTTTCCAGAGTGCCGTGGGACGTTACGCTGAGATCCCCGCGCTCTCCGATGTCGTCTACACCCAAGTTCGCTAACCCCTCAAAACACAGTGGCCCCAGCGCATGTAGGCTGAGGCACACCCAAATTCACTTAACAGGTTACGGTGAAGACCAACGGCTTGTCGGTTGCTCCCTAACCACCAGGATTGGGCGTATCAACCGTTACGAGATTCAAGGGCCACACTGTGCGTCGGCAATTCAAATGCTGGCCTAAGGTACACAACAACCAGAACATTTGAGGGAGCGACTGGGTTTCTTCTGGGTTGCTCACGACTCTTTTATAATAATCAGAATTCCAGGCTCGGGATTGCATTTTAATATATCGTAAGCCTCTGGAATGTTATAAGTAGATTTCTCATTGGTCCTAGCTATGGCTCTCCTGCGCCCCGATTTAGCAAAACTCCACTCCTATATTGCTCCCGTCGTTGGCGATGAGGATAAACTTGATGCCAATGAAGTCGGTTATCCACTGCCCGCTTGGTTTCAGGATAAGTTGGGATTTGCGGCGGGACAAGTCCAAGGCCATCGCTATCCCTCGGGGGATTTTCAAGTCCTACGCGGCTTGCTAGCGGATTATAGCGGGGTAACTGCCGACGGGATCACGGTGGGCAACGGTTCTGATGAACTGATTCGTTCCCTGATCATGGTGAGTTGTCTGGGGCAGGGACGGGGGGTGCTCAGTGCAGAGCCGACCTTTTCGATGTATCGGATTGTGGCTGAAACCCTGGGTGTCCCTTACTTCATGACGCCGCGCAACCCGGAGTCTTTTAGCTTAGATTTGGCGGCTCTAACGCGGGTATTGGCCCAAGAGAATGTCGGCATACTTTTTTTAGCCGCACCTAATAGCCCCACGGGTACGCCCTTGACCGCAGCGGAGTTGGATTTTTTGCGGGGTCTGCCCGAAGATTTACTCGTAGTCTTGGATGAAGCCTATTACGAGTTCAGTGGCTCGACGGTGGTTGCCGAGTTGGCCCAGCGTCCGAACTGGGTGGTATTGCGGACCCTATCGAAAGCTTTTCGGCTAGCGGCTTACCGAGTGGGTTACGTCATTGCCCAACCTTATCTAGTCACTGCCCTCGAAAAAGTCCGGCTCCCCTATAACCTCACTGCGCTCTCCCTGGCAGCGGCGGAATTAGCCCTCACTCACCACCAGGAACTCCTAACCGTTGTACCCCTGGTCCTCGCCGAACGTGAACAGTTAATTAGTGGTCTGGAGCAATTAGACATCCATCACTGGCCCACCGTCACCAACTTTATCTTTTGCCAAGTCCCTGAGGCTCCACGCATCCACCGGGAACTAGCCCAACGGGGTAGTCTCGTCCGGCTAACCCACGGGGGTCTGCGTGTCACAGTTGGTACTCCTCCCGAGAACCAGCGTCTCTTAGGCAACTTACAGTCAATCTTGGGGACCTCTACCATCCAGAGCTCCCCCTAAATCCTGCCTAAAAAGAAGAATTGAAACTGAATAATTGTCATTGTCAATGGGGTCCTTCTAATCTATTGACACCTACCGATGGTGTGGCTATTTATAGCTCTTCAACAACTGATTTAGGAAACTTGCTATGATTTTGATCCTCAACCGGAAGTCTCCAGGTGCGGGGTAGGGAAGATACACCGAGGTAATTTTTCAATACTGCTTCTGCCGCAAGAATTAAAACTTCAAAATCATGCTTGAAGCAAAACACCTTGAAGCGATCTGAATAGTGCGGATCATCAGAAACTCCCTTTTTCTCTAAATCTTGGACAAATCTATGACGAATTCCAGCATAGAGAGCTTCCTTCGTCTCGTGTGGAAAACCCTTATTCTTGGGATATAGGTCGGGCATCGCAATAACAATAGCAGTGGAGTCATTGAGAATTATGTTTGCTGCTTTTTGGGGAACTTTAAGTAAAACGGATTTTTTTGCATCTCCAGTACCTAGAATAAGAAATTCAATAGCAATACCCTCCTCCTGTTTTTTTAGAATTAAAGGAGCCAGAAGGACTTCGAGAGCAGCTTTGTCGGAGGGACCTTCTATATAAACTAAGACTTTCAAGGCCGCCGCTCCAATTCATCGCTCCGGTGCATTTTTTCAATTTCCTCTAATCCAAAATCTTTAAGATTAGCTAATAAAATTTTTGAATCTGCTGGTTTTAAAAACTTTGCCTCTCCATTTTCTTTCCGCATTACGGCAAGTCTTGAAAATTCAAACTGCATAAGGAAATAAGATGCGTGGGTTGCGAGTAGAATTTGCGTCCGGTCGCAGGCTTTTTCAAATAATCCAGCGAGCAAAGGTAAGGTCCGGGGATGAACTCCTTGATCCGGTTCGTCAATACAAATGAGAGACGGAGGATTCGGCTGTAAGCAAAGAACAATCCAGCATATTAAACGGAGAATTCCATCCGATAGATCCGCGAGACTCAGCTCAGTTTCAACCCCGGCTTCTCGCCAACTTCCCCAGGACCGCCACGGGCCTTTACCGACATCCCTTTAAAGCCAGGAATGACAGACCTCAAATGTTGTTGTAGCTCATCAAAAATAGATTGATGTTCTGTCATTAAATAAAATAAAAGGGAACTTAAATTACCTGCATCTTCATGTAATATAGGCTCTTGTTCTGTAAGGATTGACTTTCTGATCTTACTGTTATTAATGTTAAAAGAACTATAAAATCTCCAACTGCGAATATGTTCACGTAAGTCGTAAAGAGTTACTAAAGCTGGGTTTGTAACTGTGCCTAGGGCTAACTGATTTGGGCGTTTGAGAACAATTTCTTGTCTTTTAAGACTGAGCGATTCAGGATCATAAATCACCCCTGAACTATTTTTAATATCCATGAATACAAAGGAATTCTTATGTTTTTTCCCTAAAGGTTTTGTGGATTGAATACGTTCATAAGTAATGCGCGTTTTTCCAATCGGACCAAGCAATTGTCCTTGATAGGTAATTGAAATTGGACGACCCATATCAATCTCTATATCCCATTGGAATCTTTCTGGTCCTGGAGCATGAAAAATCTGTTGACCTACAGCCCCCGAAATTATTTCAGGCGGGATGTCATCGTGAAGGCTATCGCGTAGAAACTTGAGGAATTCAAAAAGGCTGGACTTCCCAGCCCCATTTGCCCCAATTAAAACTTCTAATGACCCAAGAGACGCTTGGAAATCGCCAAAGGGCCTGTATCCCTGAATTTTAATTCTTTTAAGCCTTGGGTTCATAACCTGATTCTAGCAACTCTCTAATACTACGCTTGGTCAAATATTAAGAAATTTATGCCTATTAAAATAACCCCTGCCCTTAAGAACAGAGGTCTGGTCTGACGAGATAAGGACCTACATCACGCCGGTGTTGGCACCCACTTTACCCGCTACCATTTTGACGCTGAGGATTTTACCGCCCTGTTTCTGGATGCGTTGTTGCTCCATGAACCAGCGGTCATATTCCACCAGCTTAGTGAAATAAGTATTCTGAAGTTCCCGTCCGTTGCGGACCTTTTTGTAACTGGGGATCAGTGCGGTGATCTTGAACAAGCGTGTCATGTCGGTACTCCCTACTGCGTGTGGTTAACTGCCCATTGCCTCAATCTTCAAAATCGTTCCGCCCTGGCGATGGATACGCTGGTACTCGGGGTTGAACTGGTCGTAGCTAATGCGCTTAGTGAAGTAAACATTCTGGATCTCGCGGCTCTCATCCACACCCTTGGTGCGCCGGGGAATACAAGCCGTGATGAAAATAGTCCGGGCCATCACTTACCTCCTAGGGGTCCTACTTGGGGAAGGGTGCGGGGGTAGGACTGACCCACCCCCGACACGGTTTAGCTCAAGCCAGAGGAGAGGTAATCAAAGTAGACGCCCATTTCTTTGGCAGCGGCGGAACCGACCAAAGAACTGGTTACTTCTTTCATCGCCTGGATGCTCTGCACAATCGAGGAGATGGGCACGCCCAAGGAGTTATAGGTCTCTTTGAGGCCGTTGAGGACCCGCTCATCCAAGATGGAGGGGTCGCCCGCCAACATCGCGTAGGTAGCATAGCGCAGGAAATAGTCCATATCGCGGATGCAGGCCGCATAGCGACGGGTGGTGTAGGCGTTCCCACCGGGACGAACTAGGTCGGGCTGAGAAGAGAACAGCTTGGCAGCGGCTTCTTTGATGATCGTGGCGGCGTTGGCAGAGATGGTCCCGGCGGCGCGGACGCGCACTTCGCCCGTGGCGTAGTAGGCTTTGAGCTTCTCGAAGGCGGAAGCATCAAAGTACTTGCCCTGCACGTCATAGGTATTGATAACAGCGGTGATTGCGTCTTGCATGGTGAAATTCTCGCAAATGGGTTTACAGGACTAGGACAGAGCACCGACCAAGTAGTCGAAGTAGTAACCTACTTCAGCAGCGTCATCACCAGACATCATGCCGGTAACGACGTTCTTCATGGCTTTGACCCCTTCGACCATGCCGGGTAGGGGCACTTCGAGGGAACGGTACATTTCTTTGACACCGATGACACCAATCTCTTCGATGGGGGTCACATCGCCAGCAACCACCCCAAAGGTGACCAAGCGCAGGTAGTAGTCGAGGTCGCGTAGGCAAGTGGCGGTCTTCTCGGAACCGTAGGCATTCCCACCGGGCGAAACCAGGTCAGGACGCTTTTGGAACAATTGGTCGCCCGCTTGCTTGATGATGCGCTCACGGCCTTCGGTCAAACCCTGGGCTACCCGCAAACGACGTTCGCCGCTGCTGACAAAACCACGAATCCGGTCTAGTTCGCCGGGGCTCAAGTAACGAGCTTCCGCATCAGCACTGACAATCGCTTTGGTAACAACACTCATTTTAAATCCTCCCAAGTTGATGCAAGAACAAGAACAGATCCCTGGGTTTATGAGATAAGCCTGACACAGAATCAACCCCCAGGAGTTGATCTTGGACCCTAGATTTAGTCCATCAGACTCACCTCCTTACCCTTATAGCCGAGCGCGTTCAAAATAATCATCTCCTTCACAAAGTGCTATAAGCAGGAACCGTGGACTTGAGCAAAGCAACTCGAACCTGCGTACGGGAGCGCAAGTAGGTCAAGGTCGGCGCGTCTACCGTCCCGGCGTAACGCTCAGACTGGAGGCGGTAATAGGGAACGGTATCATCCCCAAAATTGATGGTATATTCCTCACTATTGAGGAGCGCGTCCACCGCCGCCCGGAGACCCTTTTGACCAAGAATGTTGGTATGTTCCCGTAACTCTCGGGCCGAGGAGGGCTGACGACCCAAAAAGTGCTTGTAGTTGAACTCAGCAACCTTGCAATTATCCCAACGCGCCAAGTACAACTTTAGGTACAACTCCGAGAAACCCAAGGCGCGGACTAACTCTTTGACTGTCCATTCACCGTTACGAAACCGCGATTCAGCTTCACTGAGCCGTTGGATTTCCGTGGGTTCCTTTTCGAGGACCTGTCGGTAGGCGGCCCGGATTACTTGGTCCACACTCGCCCCTTTACCCACCGCAAAAATCTGTTCTTGGACGCGGAGCAGCGGTTTTTGCTCGTTCCCAGTCCAGGAACCCGGCCCGAAACTGGGGAAGTTGACCTTGTTATTTTGAAAGGTCTGCTGGGAATTGATCTGCAAACTGCCCAGGTAGGCCCTGGTATCCAAACCGCGCTGGGGGTCAGACTTGTAGCGCGGGAAAGGCACTAGGTCATCACCAAAGACTTCCGTGTACTCATTAGAGGTCATCAAAGCATCCACAATCCCCTTGAGGCCCTTTTTCGAGAGGAGACCGTGGTACTTGATAATTTCCTCTTGGTTACTGGGAGCACGGCCCAGCAGGTGTTTGAACAGCTTCTCGACCACCTTGATGTTGGGGTACTTGACGAAAAACTGCTGCACCCATAGGTCCGAACTCGCCAGGATGCGGATGAATTCGCGGACAGTGATTTCACCGTTGGTCAGGCGTGATTCCTCTTCATTGAGACGGCTCCCCTCGGGTAAGGCCCGCTCTAGCACCTGACGGTAAATTGCACCCAGGAGAGCTTCTTTTTGCGCCTTGGTCTGGAGCAGAGTCCAGCGGTAGCGGCGTTCCGGCTGGGATTGGCCCCCAGCGCGACGGCCCAAGAGCCCGCCCGGTACGGTCCCAATGTTGGCCCCGCGCAGGGCAGGGGTGGACATCAGCCGCGCTTTTTCTAAGGCGTACTGGGTCTGAGAAGCCGCCGACCACTTCTGGAGATCCTTGTTGTAGCTGTCGAGGTTGGGACGGCCCTGGATGGGCCGACGGGCGTTGGTGTTGCGTAAAATAATCGGCTGCATCGGACCTCCTAGGACGTGTAGCTGAAGCCAGCGTAAGAGGGGGAGTAGCTGGACGCGGACTGGCGGATAAACTCGTCATTGGTGGCGACACTGGCGAGGTAGGTCCCGATGGGTAGGGTCGGGAACCGCTTGTAGGGCACCACATCCTCCCCGAAGACCGCCGCGTACTCGGCACTGTTGAGCATAGTCTCAATCGCCGCCTTCAGCCCCAGACTCGCCATGACCCGGTTGTAGAGTTGGATCTCTGCTTGGGTGCTGGGAGCACGGCCCAACAGGTGCTTGAACAGGAACTCCGTCACCTTGGTGTTGGGGTAGGGCTCGTAGAACTGCTTACGGTAGGTCTCGGACTGGGCCAACTCGCGGATGAACTCACGGACGTTAAGTTCCCCGTTTTTCAGGCGCGATTCGGGGATAGAGAGCCGTTGATTCTCCGGCAGGTCCCGCTCAAAGACCTGACGATAGGCCGCCCGGATTGCCGATTGGGTCTCGCCGGGGCTAGCCCCGTTGGTGACTTGGTAGATGGGCAAGAGGTTGCGACGGGTCCCCACGGTGTAGGGGTCGCCCTCGGTCCCGCGTAGGGCCGTGCCGTACTGGATAAAGAGGGGTTTGTCTAGCTCGACTTTACGGGCGGCGGCTTGGACCTGGGCCATGCCCTCGCGCATCAAGGGAGTGTCGCCCATGTCCATCCCCTGGGGCAAGCGGACCGTCGTGAAGCTGGGGACGACGATTTCAGCCGACTGCCGGGTGAGTTGGGTGTAGAGGCGTTCGGTGTTGGGGAAGTTGGCGGCGGGTAGGGTCGGGTAACGGTTGTAGGGGACCGTGTCCTCCCCAAAGGCCGTGGCGTACTCCTCGGAGTTGAGGATGGCATCAATGAGCGGTTTGAAGCCTTCTTTTGCAATGACGTTGTTGTACTTGCGCAGCTCCACTTGGTCCTTAGTCGCCCGTCCCATTAGATGCTTGAGGGTCAACTCAATATTTTTGGTGGGGGGATAGGGGGTGAAGAACTGTTTGCGGTACAAGTCGGAGGTGGCGATCCCCCGGATGAACTCTTTAACTGAAATCTCGCCGTTACGCAGCTTGGATTCTAGGGCGGTGAAGCTGGCACTCACCCGGTAGTTGTCCATGTCCCGCTCGAAGACCTGACGATAACAGGCCCGGATTAGCTGCTCTACTTCCATCAGGGAGCGCAGATCCGATTGCTTGAAGATGACCCGTTGGTCCCGCTTCTTAGCGACCCCTTGGTTAATGGCAGCCATGACCTGGGGTAGGGCACGACTGGGAGCCGTACCTTTGGTAACGAAATCGGGCGTAGTGGTAGGCAAGGGGATGGTCGTCTCGAAGGTCCCAGTACGGACCTTACGCAGGGACAGACCGGCTGGCGTAATGTAGCGTTCGTAGGGCACCACATCGTCCCCAAAGGCATCGTCGTACTCCGTCGTCTCGAAAATAGCGTTGACCACGCCGAGGAAGCCCTTTTTGTAGGCTAGGTCGTAGTAACGGTTGGTCTCGTCGCGCCCGTAGGTAGGACGGCCCAAGAGACGGCGGTGGATGTACTCAATGGACTTACAGACGTAGAGATTCTGCCAGTAGAGCTTACGGAAGACCTCTGAGGAGGCCAGGTCCCGGATGAATTCCTTGACGGAGATTTCACCGTTCTCTAGCTTGATCTCAGCGCGGTTCAGCCGTTGGCCTTCGTAGAGTTGCCGTCCAAAGACCTGTTGATAGGCCGCCCGGATCACGGCCTGGGTGTTCACTTCCACCCCGCCTAAGACCCCGGCGTTGCTAATCAGCCCACTGCGGCCCGGTACCCGCCGGTTATTCTGGGTCAGCTTGAAGATCTGGGGCGAGAGGGTCGTCGGGTCTGCGGTGGCCCCGGTGAGACTACCGCGCTCATTGGTGATGGGGTTACCCGTGCGAATCAAGATCCGTTGGACATCCTTGCCAATTGGGGCGGGACGATCCGAGGGGTTCTTAGTCGCCGATTTGAAGATAGCCCCGAACTGGATCTCCAGCGGGTCATTGCCCGCACCGTAGGGATGTTGGTTGGGCAAAGGCTTGGTGTAATCGGCAAATAACGTGATGAATTGGGGTATTTTGCGCTGAGGGGCCGCGTAGTTGTAAAGGTCGTAGGCCGCACCCCAGTTCCAAGAGGGCTGGGCTTCTTGACCTAGATCGCGCAGGTAGGGAACCGTGTCCTCCCCAAAAATCCGCCCGTACTCATCACTCTCCACTAAGCTATCCACCAGACCCGCTAAACCCTTACTCGCCACGATGGAGTAGTACTTCTGCACTTCCGCCCGTGACTCCGGCGCACGGCCCAGGAAGTGTTTGAAGGCCAGTTCCAGGGCGCGAGAGTTGATGAAAGGCTCAAAAAATTGTTTGCGGTAAAGCTCAGACTTGCCCAACTGCCCGATGTACTCTTTGACCGAGATCTCGCCGCTCTTGACCTTGGAATCCAGGTAAGAAACGCTCTGTCCGTAGGGCAACAAGTCGCGCTCGAATACCTGACGGTAAGCGGCCCGCACGACCCGCTCTTTTTCAGAGCCGGACATCGCGTTGGACATCTTGAAGGCGGCGCGTTTCTGACCGGCTAGCGCGTAGATTGCCGGGAGGACCAGACCAGCGCGGTCGGGGCTACTGGGGCGGACCACATCCGAGAGCGTGTCGGACTTATCGGCGTTGAGCGAACGGGTAATCACATCGAAGTAGGAACCTACTAGGTCTTTATCTTCAGCAGACTTGAGGTAGCCCAGGGAGGCGCGACGCATCTCTTGGACGGCGACCACTGTGGCATCAATGGAGCAGGCTTTCTCTAGCAGCTCCCGTAGACCCAAGCAGTTGAGGCGCAAAATGTTACTGTCCCCGGCAACTAGGGCGTAGTTGACGTAGCGTAAAAACCAATCCATGTCCCGTAGGGATTTTTGCATCCGCTCGGGACCATAAACAGCAATCGAGATGGGCTGGAAGTTCCCGGTCTGGACTTCTTCCTGAACCGCCCCCAACCCAAAGAAACCCTTCAACCGCTCTAGAAATCCGCCCTTGTCCTCAATGATGACCTCGTTACCGATGGGCTGGTCAGTGCCCCCGGTGGTCCGCACTAGGGTTGCAGTCTTATCGCGCTCAATGCGTTGGCGGCTCATCTGCTGGGGCGAGTAGGCCATCGCTGACCCACCAGAGAAAATACGGCCTGCGGCCCGCGAGACAATCGTCTCACTGTTGGCACTGAGGAGTTGGACGATGGCAAGGCGACGCTGGGCATCGCTGAAGTAACCGACCATTGAATTAATCTCGCCCGGATTGAAGTATCGCTCCTCGGCGTTCGCCCCCTCAATGGTCTCCACCATAACGGTGTTAAAAAACCGGGGACGTGCGATGTTACTGCCGCTGGTTCCTTTGATTGCCATCCATCTCTCCTAACCGCTGACTGTGTACCCAAGCGTGGGGCATACACGATACCAACAAACCATAGGGACTCATCAAGATCAACTAAACCCCAAGATAAGTTTTGTATACATTGAATCCCCTCTAGGAGCCTAGCCTGTAGTGTTGTCAGTGCCCTGTCAGTATGACAACAGGGGACGCAAAGGAAGGAATCTGTGAAGCCCTATTTAACCCTGCTTGACGTATCCCGGATCACCGGACGTAGTGTCCGTACCGTCCGCCGTTGGATTGCCGAGAATCGTCTGAAAACCTCTCCCCGTGAGCAGCACGAGCCTGCCAACACGCCAACGCTGATTGACCCTCAGGAACTAGAACGCTTTTTGGCCCTCACCCATCGGCTCGTCCAGGCCAATCCCTCAGCCCAAGGACTAGACCCGGCCTTGGTGGAGGAAGCCTATGCCCGTCTATCGGCTGAGTTCCTACCCATCATTCAGGAATTACGGCATGACCTTAACACGGTCCAAGCCCAACTCGAAGAGCTCCACCGCGAAAACCAGTCCCTTAAAGACCGACTCCCAGCCGTAGCAGCAAAGACGGGTGGATTCTCACCCTGGCGCAAGCTCCTCGGAGTTGAATAGACTATGCAGCTTACCGTCGTCGGTGCGGGCTATGCGGGCCTGCGCCTCATCCAACAGTTAGCCCCCCAGGGGTTTGACATCACGCTGATTGAACCCAGTCCCCACCACGTCCTGCGTACTCGTCTCGGCGCGGTTGCGAGCCTCCGCCGCCCTCTCAAAGAGAGTCTGCTCCTTTACAGCAAGCTTTTACCCAATGGGGTGCGTTGGATTCAGGAACCCGCCGTGGCCTTTGACCCGGACTTGGCCCAGGTAGATACTGACCATCATTCAGTCCAATCCGACCGGGTAATTCTGGCCTATGGCAGTACCACTGCTCACCTAGTGCCCGGTAGTGAGCGTCTGGGCTTGAGTACCTATACGCTGGCGGAGACTGAGGCTGTCCTCGCCCACTGGGCCAAGATGCAGCAGGATCTGGAGGCCCAACGGTGTGACCCAGCTCTTTTGCGCTGGGTAGTGGTGGGTGGTGGGGAGACCGGGGTAGCTCTGGCGGCAGAATTGGTCCATCTCGCCCGTCGTTGGCGTAACCGTTATGGAGGGCAAGCAGGCGCAATCCAGGTCTATCTCCTCCACCAAGGCGACCAACTGCTTCCGGGCTGGCGGTCAGTCCAGGGTGAGTGGGCAAAGGACTGGCTCTTGCGTAACCGCGTTTTTGTCCAGACCCAGACCCGTGTCAAGCGCGTCCGCCCTGGACAACTGGTCCTTGAAGGTCCCACGGGTACTCAAGACCTAACGAGTCAAACAATTTTTTGGGCGACGGGGACCACTGCTCAGCGTTTAGAAGAGGAAGCACCTCAGTTACGGGAAGGGGGGTACTTTCGAGTTAACCAGACTTTGCAACTGGTGGACTATCCCCGCATCTATGCGCTGGGGGGCTTAATTGAAGCTCACTCATCCACGCGCACGCTCCAACAAGCAGATCATGTAGCCCAAGTCCTCGTTGCTGAAAGGGACGGACGTACCCCTGCCCCTTTCGTGGCTCAACCTGACACACCCGCCCTCTCTTTGGGAGCCTTTGATGGACTGGCAATGCTGGGAGACCAGGATTTGTTCGGGACGGCGGGTTGGACCGTGGCCCAAGCGGCGGATTCCCTATATTTCAATACGGTCCAGACCTGGAATCTTCCTCGGCTCAATGTAGAACTGCGGCCTTAACTTGAGGGGAGAGGTCTTTTTTGAGCCGCTCCGCCAATTCCTGGAGTTGGGCAATGGCCTCAGCCCCCTCTAGCTTCATCAGTTCGCGGTCATTTTGAAGCTCAGTCCAGGCAATGCCACAGTCCGAGACCATAAAGCGGACCAAATGGCCTGGAGCAAGGCTGACAATAAAAGAAGCGTTCCCTTGGTCTTCGCCACAGGTATAACAAGAAGCCATGTAGCCCCGACGGGCCAACACCAAAGCCAACGCCTGGAGGTTGACCACCAAGTCATGGTTAAATTGGCGGTATTGGTCAGCCAAACGGTAAAACATCGGCAGTTCTCCTGGGACCAGCGTCTATCTTAGCCAATCTATGAGGATAAATACTTAGTCCTACCGAGACAATCAGGACGGACGCATCTAAAAGCTAAGCCGCTCATCTGCTCAGCAAGCTTGCTTATAGTACCCTTACTCAAATTGATTGGGTGCTAAGGGTATGCGGCGCGGTCCAATTTTGTATGGTTTTAAACAGAGCCAGTGGACCGTTCCCGCTCAATCACCACCGCCACTTCAAAGTTCCCTGGCACGGGCGGATGGCATTTGGTGAGGGTGACGTGGACTGACTGGACCTGAGCGTGGGCGAGGACTACCTGGGCCACCTGTTCAGCTAACCGTTCGATCAAGTTGAAGTGAGCTTGGGTGACGACAGTTTCGATTGCTTTGACCAGCGAACCGTAGTCCAGGGTATCCGCTAGTTCATCACTGCAACCCGCTAGCTTGAGGTCCAAGGTAATCGCCAGATCCACTCGAAATCGTTGACCCAGGCGTTTTTCCTCAGGATGGACCCCGGTATAGCCATAAAATTCCAAGTGTCTGAGCAGAATTTTGTCCATGGCTTGCTACTCCCAACATGGTTTCTATGTTTCAATCTAGGTAGTTTTGGGGACCCATGGATGAAACTGCCGCCCGGTTCAGCCCGACTCCCGCTCCTGGAACTGATGGATTGGATTAACCGTCCCCTGGCTTTCCTCGAAGATACTGCTGCTCGCTACGGCGACCCCTTCACCGCCCGGTTCGGGATTTGGGAGGTTGATACACTTGTCTTTTTCAGTAACCCCAAAGCAATCCAGGAACTCTACGCCACCGATAGCCGCCAGTTCAGTATTGGTCAAGCCAACACGATGTTACAACCCCTGCTCGGCGACCATTCGGTCCTGTTATTGGACGGGGAGTTGAATATGCTGATGGCGGCAGTGGACGAAACTGGGGCGGGGATGAGCGACCAGGAATTGCGCGATGAGTTAATCACCCTCTTGGTGGCGGGTCACGAAACCACTGCCACCGCCCTCACCTGGGCCTTGTACTGGGTCCACCACACCCCAGGCGTCCACGCTAAACTCCTCAGCGAACTTATAGGCACCAACCCCGCCCAATGGGGAAGCCTGCCCTACCTCACGGCGGTCTCCCAGGAGACCCTGCGTCTCTACCCCGTCGCTCTAATCGGTTTTGGGCGGGTTGTCAAGGAACCCTTTACCTTCCAGGGCTACACCTATCCCACGGATACCGCCCTCATCCCCTGCATCTACCTCACCCACCACCGCCCCGAAATCTATCCCCAGTCCAAGCAGTTCCGGCCCGAACGCTTTCTAGAACGGCAGTTCACGCCCTACGAATATATGCCCTTCGGTGGGGCAAACCGCCGCTGTCTGGGGATGGCCTTCGCCCTATACGAACTGAAACTGGTCCTCGCCGCTATTCTCTTGCGCGTAGACCTAGAGCTTTGTACCCAAGCTGACCTCCAACCCGTGCGCCGCAGCGTCACCCTCTCGCCGCCAGCCGATTTTCAGATGGTGGTCCGTACCCGGCGGCAGGTCGAAGCCCCGGTCTAACTACCCGCTGTGGGAAAATCGGGAGACCTATACTACTAAATAGGTAGAGGAAATTGTCATGGATGGTTTTTTGGGGGTCGGTCCCCTAGAATTGGTGGTGATTTTTGTGGTAGCCCTGCTGGTCTTTGGACCGGGCGGACTCCCGGAACTGGCCCGGACGGTAGGGGGGTTTACCCGTCGGGTCCGCAACGCCTCACGCGAGTTTCAACAAGCCTTTCAACAGGAGCTCAACCAAGTGGATTTGGAAGCAAGGGACTACCCCCGCAAACGCCAAGAAGTGAGCGAAGTACCTGCGGAAGAGCCGAAAGATTAAAAAATATGACTTTTTTCACCGGGGTCAGACGTGGACAGTATATTGACGGTACTTCATTCCCAAATGCAGCTTTTGATACAGTCTCCTAGGCCATGCCGGGAGACTGTTTTTTTGTCAATTAACACACTATTTGTCATCACTACCACATTATTGTTCCTCAATCACCGCCACAAACCAACATATTCAATACTAAGAAATTCAAGATTTTCAGTATCAAGCATCTAGTTGTATCTCATTTGGGTTTATCTATCTAAGACTTAAGAATATGCCCGCAGAAATTACATCGCTTCAAGCTAGTTCGGTTCAAAATGCAGTTACTTTTTTGAATAGTAGTATCTTTGAAACAATTAAAAAAGTTTTCTAGAGAAACTGAATCCACATAAGTATGACAATCTATTTGAAGGACGGAGTGGGAACTTAATAATTCCAGTTTCAGTAATTATTATTAAAAGAGTTGGAGGAATTTTTAGCAGTCACTCTGCTGGCGAGAAAAAATTCCTCATAGAAGTATAGTTGCAGTTCAGTTTAAGAAACCTGACATTACAGTTGGGTTTTTCAATTCACACTTTAAGGAATAGAAGCTAGAGATGGTGCTTTTGAGGCTGTTAAAGACGAGAATACAATTACTTTTGGCACTGAAGAAAAAGCAATAGAATTTGAAAAAGCTAAAGATCTCATTGCAGATAAAATTCTTATTCTGAATAATCCTTCACCCAAATCTAGCTTGGATTTAGAACAACTGGAAAAACTTGCATCCTTAAAAAAAAGGAATAGTTGCTAAGGAATAATTCAACGCAAAGAAGAAACAAATTCTAAGCTGACACGCATCTAACTTGCATTTATAGAATTACCTTTATTTTTAATCCTGCGACCCCAATCAATCTTGAGTTCTCCGCGATTAAGTAATCTATTAATCAGATCTTTCAACTCCTCTTTGTTC
>Ga0163154_10002670_pt1 | contig 25716 bp, 35 predicted proteins | sample OliLakLV19MP9P1_FD_148649 | JGI IMG/M metagenome (GOLD analysis project Ga0163154, IMG submission 148649) | Freshwater microbial mat bacterial communities from Lake Vanda, McMurdo Dry Valleys, Antarctica - Oligotrophic Lake LV.19.MP9.P1 | ecosystem: Environmental > Aquatic > Freshwater > Lake >... | reverse complement strand
TTCCTGCAGTCAAACTAGGAATTTTGGAAGTCGGGTTGTCATGGATGGAACTATTCTCAATTCGTTATGCCTTCTAACCCATATTTAATATAGTATTCAATCTTCCCTACCCAACGGAACCAGTGCCCCCCAAGCAATAAAAATTCAATTCGCTCAGGACAACCTGAATACTCACGTCAGAGCTTCTCTCTATAAGGCTTTTGCCCCATCTGAAGCTAGAAGAATTCTCGACAAAATCGAGTTTCACTATACACCCAAGCATGGTAGTTGGTTAAATATGGCTGAAATTGAGTTGAGCGTCTTAAATCGGCAATGCCTTGACCGTCGTATTCCTGACAAACAGCTTTTGATTCAAGAAATCTCTGCTTGGGAAAAACGTAGAAACGAGCTTTCTTGTAAAGTTGATTGGCAATTTACTACTGAAGATGCTCGCATTAAATTAAAACGCCTCTACCCATCAATTATCTCTTGACAGTCTACTAGGCATCTATGCGGTTGAGGTCAGAGAAATTCAACCACCTAAAGACCAAGAGGCAATTCTATGGCGATCGCTCACAACTCATGAAGTCATGTCTCTGGAAAAAACACTCCAAATTGTTCAGTGGTATTGCTGGCGATGGCGGATTGAACAGCTTTTTGCCACTATTAAATTAGCGGGTTTAGATATTGAGTCTTCCCAGTTAGAGTCCCGTAAGGCAATTAAGAAGCTTACTGTTATGGCTTTATCGGTTGCTGTTCGCACACTCCAAATGCTTGAGGGCAGAGATAGTCCTCAACTATCAGCCTCTCTAGCTTTCTAGAAACGATCAATTGCAATGCTTATCAGATATTGAACCAACTTTACAAGGCAATACCACAAAACAGCAAAATCCTTACCCACAACTTCCTTATCTTGGGCAACTTGGATTATTGCCCGTCTTGGTGGCTGGTCTGGCTATCGTTCTCAAAGGTCTCCTGGTATGCCTACCATTACTAGCGGTTCCCAACGCTTTGAGGCTATTTTTGCCGGATGGATTTTGCCTAATTCTCGACTTGTGTGTATACGGTAGTTTCCCTTGGGGGGGGCGAGCAATTACTAAAAATGATATGCAAAGTATCAGACCTACATTAAACTTAAATGCTAGGGTTCAGAACAATTTAGGTTGTTAAGATTTTGAGGCAAGGAAATCAATTAAGCTTTTTTCGTTTTAGTGTTTATTGCCAATGTAACTTCAGACAATAAAAGAAATACCTCGTTACCTTTCACAGATAATATTTACAGATCGTTTTCATAGATTAATTTTCATTGATGGCAATAATTGTTCAAAAGTATGGTGGCTCGTCTGTAGCTGATGCAGATCGAATTAAAGCAGTAAGCGATCGCGTTAAAAAAACAGTAAATCAAGGCAATCAAGTAGTTGTAGTGGTTTCGGCAATGGGAAAAACTACTGATGGCTTAGTTAAATTGGCACAATCCCTTTCTGATTTGACTTTATCCGATCGAAATCAAGGTCGAGAACTAGATTTATTGCTGACATCTGGAGAACAGATTAGTATTTCCCTAGTAGCGATCGCATTACAGACAATAGGAATACCAGCGATCGCTCTGACAGGACATCAAGTCCGAATCATCACCGAGGCAAATCATACCCGCGCCCGTATTTTGAGAATTGAAATCGACCGGATTAAAGCAGAACTCAGTCAGGGTAAGGTAGTAGTGGTAGCTGGGTTTCAAGGTGTAGATGAACTAGGTGAAATTACTACCCTCGGACGCGGTGGATCGGATACTTCGGCGGTGGCGATCGCGGCTGCAATGCAAGCGGATCTGTGTGAAATTTATACGGATGTACCAGGAATTTTAACTACCGATCCAAGATTAGTCCCAAATGCTCAACTACTGTCAGAAATTAGCTGTGATGAAATGCTGGAATTAGCAAGTTTGGGGGCAAAGGTTTTACATCCTAGAGCCGTAGAGATTGCCCGAAATTTTGGCGTAAAGTTAGCAGTGAGATCGAGTTGGTTGGACGATCTTGGCACAACTGTGACTTCGCCTATGTTTGCCAGTGGAGATCTCGAGGCTTTAGAAGTTAATAGATCTGTAGATGGTGTGTGTGTGGATCGAGATCAAGCTAAAATTGCTCTATTACGAGTCCCCGATCGCCCTGGTATTGCTGCTAAGCTTTTTGGTGCCTTTGCCGAGGTGGGTATAGATGTGGATTTAATCGTGCAATCGATTCGCAAGCAAGCTTTGGGTGAGGATAACTTTAATGATATTGCCTTTACGGTGACTAAGAAAGATTTGGAGCGATCGCAAATCATTGTAAATGGCTTAAATTTGGGAGCTAAAAGTATTATTACTGAAGATCGAATCTGTAAAGTCAGCATAATCGGCGTGGGTATAGTGGGCAGACCGGGAGTTGCGGCGAGGATGTTTTTAGCTCTGGCAGAAGCAGGTATCAATATTCAATTAATTTCGACATCGGAGATTAAAGTTAGTTGTGTAATTGCGGCAGGTGATATATTGCAGGCGATCGCCACCTTACAGAAAAATTTTGACGTACCTATTATTCCTATATCTACTCAAACCATACCAGCTATTACCAATCCAATTAAAGGTGTAGCCCTCGATCGAAATCAGGCACAATTAGCAATCTTACGAGTTCCAGACCGTCCTGGAGTTGCCGCAGATCTACTTCAACAATTGGCAGAGCGTGGGGTATGTGTGGATATGATCATCCAATCTCAGCCCGATCGAGATAGTAATGACATTGCTTTTACAGTACCTAGTTCGGATTTACATTTAGCCGAAACAGTTTTACAACAAGCAGCGTCAAAGCTAGGATATCTCAGGGTTATTAGTGACAGGGCGATCGCTAAAGTGAGTATAGTAGGAGCAGGAATGATTCATTATCCGGGGATTGCGGCTCGAATGTTTAATGCTTTGGCACGAGCAAATATTAATATTGAAATGATTGCCACCTCTGAGATTAAGGTTAGTTGTGTCGTCAGAAAAGATTTAGGTGCTGATGCGTTACGGGCGATCCATGCGGAGTTCAATTTAGGTGGTAACGGTCATGTATTAGTTGGTTCTGCTTTAGCAAAATAGTAACTCTTTGCTTTAAATCTGACTACTAAATCTAATAGGTTTTCTTCTCTAAAATATTACTAAAATTCTTTTAACTTAATTCTCAAGTATGTCCACCGATCAACCTAAATCTAATCAGTCTAAGTTTATTAACCTAGTTAAAGAATATTTACCCACACTGGCGGCGGCAGGACTGATCGTTGTAGTAGTGCGCTCTTTTATTGCGGAACCGCGTTACATTCCTTCAAGCTCGATGGAGCCAACCCTACAAATTAACGATCGCTTAATTATCGAAAAATTATCCTATCGATTTCGCAAACCCGAACGCGGCGAAGTAGTAGTTTTTAATCCTCCGGCGGTGGCATCGGTGCCAGATCCAAGCTTGGTTTATATTAAACGCTTAATTGGACTACCCGGCGATCGCATTTCTATTCGAGATGGCAAAGTTTATGTGAATGGACAAGCATTGAAAGAACCTTACACCAAAGAACCTTCCGACTATACTTTGCCCACCGACGATCGGACTAAATGTCAAAACTGCTTTCTGCCAGATACCTTAATCGAGCCAGATAAAACCTTAAGTTTTACAGTCCCGCCCAATAGCTATTGGATGATGGGTGACAACCGTAATAATAGTCTCGATTCCCATGCTTGGGGCTTTTTACCCGAACAAAATATCGTGGGTAGAGCCTCTTTTCGCTATTGGCCCCCCGACGAGCGCCTTGGAGAATTAGCAACTCCTAGCTATTAGCTCAACTTTAGGAGCGCGTTAATACTGCCTCCATATTAGAGACAAAAGATGTACCTGCGACCACAGCATTGCACATATAATAACGGTCATCATCTTGCTTATAGGCAGTTTGAAATCCAGTTCTGAGTTGCTTATCATCCATTACCCAATAGCGTTGAATAATTGATTCGGGTGCGACCCAACCTTCACCTTCGATTTTCCCCATAGCACTATGCTGCAAGACAAAAGAGAATCGCCGTTCATCAGGATCTAAACGCCCTTTATAGGTAAGGGTAAGTTCGGGTAAGTCACATTCAGGAAAACTTAATTTAGTCGCCATTGTATACCAGTCATCCTTTGTCCAAGTCACTAGGGTACGCCCTTTAACAGGAGTAGCTCCCGATTTGCGATCGATAAATGTGCCTTCTAGCTTCCATCTACCTGATTCTAATAAAAATGTGTGACTCATGAGTTTGTGCCTCCAATCCAGATGCGTAGTCCCCAGAATACAACTAAGATTACCCCAAGGATTAGATCCACCCGCATCAGCTTTAGCGAACTCCATCGGACTTGATGTTGGTTGGGAGTAGTAAATCCTCGAACTGTCATGGCATTTGCAGTTTGATCGGCGCGAATAAATAGGTTGTCTACTAATCTTTCGGCTACGACTAACCACAGAGCGATCGCCCGTTTATAGCCTAGTTTTTTCCAATTAATTGCCCTAGTTCGCACTGCGCGCACCAGATTTTGAATTTCCTCTAAAACCAAAGGGAGAAACCGTAAAGCCAAAGTCAAAGTTAAAGTAATCTCGACAATTGGAATCTTAAACCGTTTAAGCGGAGAACTTAAAGCAGTTATGGCAGCCGTGATCTCTTCGGGTGCTGTTACGAGCAAATATAAAGTTGGACCATAGAGAAAAGTAAAAATTAATGCGCCTACTCTAATTCCCACATCTAGCGATCGCCTGCTGACTTGAACACCGCTAAACTTCCATGCATACTGATAATTTGTGGGCTGGGTTAAAGCCACTTCAGGAATGGGACGACGGGGTTGGTGGGTGACGTTTAAGCCATCTGAGGAAAATGTAACCAGACAAAACACTAAAGTTGATAGGGTTAAAATCAAAGCCATTTGTTGCTTCCACACCCGTTCGGGAATTTTGGCTGTAAGCGTGATCCCAATTAAAATCGCCACAACTCCCAATCGCCATAGCGGGTGTGCCAAAGTTGGAGATAGCAAAAAAGTCAAAAGCCAAAACAGCTTAATCCTTGGATCGATCTTATGTAACCAAGTAATAGGTTTTTCTAAATATAGACCAATGACTAGCGATCGCAGTATATCCATTCAAGTTTGTTTAGTTTTTTATAACTCTATTCTGTTTGAGAACTGTATTCAAGATTTATATTTTTAATAAGAACAAAAGCCAAATTAACTTGAGTTCGGGAAATTTAGCAACTATCAACTAGCGAATCCAAACTAATTAGGATATATGCGCAGGCGGCGATTGGGTTCGTTACCAAAGCTTGTAGACTTCAGGTGATAATGCTCGACCAATTCATGTTGCATTCGGCGAATTTCCGAAGAACGGGGTAAAAGCTCGACTGGTTGTCCTTTAGGAATTACGATCTGCTCTACTGCCAACCGTGTTTCTTCTAATGCTTCCATTTCATCTTCGGAATCGCCATAGGCAAATAACGATAGATCGTTAGAGGGAGATATACCCATCGGCTCATCAATTTGTAACATTCTGCGGAACGCCCGCGTGATTTGCGGAATGGTACTACTTTTAATCACATGAATGGGAAGGGAGCGATTTTGAGCGATTTGGCGTAGTTTAGATTGTTGGCGGACGTGCGATCGCAAGGTTAAAATCATATCCGCACTATCCATATCCTTAGTCAAAACTACAGGTAGCTTCAATCCCTCGATCACTTCCTCTGCCTGATGACGACTTACAGCATAGAGATAGATGTAAGCAAATTCTCCTTCTTTTTCCTCTTTATGAACGCTGAGTGGTTCGACTGAACCGTTAAAATTACCGTTATCTTCTTCTTTCTCCGTCCAATCGCCATCACTCCAGTCTCTATTTTTAAGAGCCGTTGGTTTTCGGGGAGTATATTCTAGGGGTAGAGGTTCCATCCTTCCTGTCGATCGCCAGCCCCGACTTACAGGGTTTTTGACTAATTCTGGAACTTTAGGAGCTTGTTCGCTAATGCTAACTTTTCCTTCTAAATCTACCGCCCGCACTTGTAAAGAGGGTTCCCTGCCGCGTAATAAACCATCAATAGTTTCGGCTACGTCCTTATGCACGATCCACTTATACCTTTCGGTCATTTCGATCGCAATTTCAAAGGTAGGAGAAGCCTTCCGTTCTAAAATACTTTTTTGCGTACCCCTTCTTCTTGCCTCATCATCACCAAGAGTTACAGACTGAATGCCGCCAACTAAATCGGAAAGCGTGGGGTTTTTAATTAAATTAGCCAACTGATTGCCATGTGCCGTGCCAATTAACTGGACTCCGCGTTCGGCGATCGTTCTGGCAGCCAAAGCTTCTAACTCGGTGCCAATTTCATCGATCACGATTACTTCGGGCATATGATTTTCTACCGCTTCGATCATGACTTGGTGTTGAAATTCGGGTTTTGCCACTTGCATCCGCCGCGATCGCCCAATGGCCGGATGGGGAATATCACCGTCTCCAGCAATTTCGTTAGAGGTATCGATAATTACTACACGCTTATTAATTTCATCCGCTAAAACTCTGGCAATTTCTCTAAGAGCAGTGGTTTTGCCCATCCCCGGACGACCTAAAAGCAGAATAGACTTACCCGTTTCCACAAAATCCCGAATCATGGCACTGGTTCCATAAATTGCGCGCCCGATCCGACAGGTTAAGCCTATAATTACGCCTTTACGATTTCGCATGGCACTAATCCGATGTAAGGTTCTTTCGATTCCCGCCCGATTGTCGCCGCTAAATTCCCCTACTTTTTCGATGCATCCATCTAAGTCAGCTTGCGTAATCGGTGTTTCCGATAAATATCTAGTTTCATTAAAATATCTTGCCTCTGGCGATCGCCCCAAATCCATTACGACTTCGACTAATTGATCGAGTTGCCCGTATTCGTCAATACTGGTTTTAATATTTGGCGGTAATATTTCTAAAAGCTGATCGAGGTTATCTGTTACCTGCCTGCGGATCATATCTGACATAGTTTTTATATATTTTTATGTGGTAAAGCCTAACCAATCGAGCTTAAATAATGGAATAGTACATGAATTTTCGTGAATTCACCTAGATTTACATAAACAATCATTAATGAAATTACAAAAACTCACTCACGATCGCCCTAAAGTAACTTAGGATGCGTCCAAGCTCGTTTAGATAAATTACATTGCGATCGATTGTAAATAGTTTATTTTCTAACTTCATAAACTGCCATAGGTCTCCTGATGTCAGGCAACCATAGACCTTTTCAGTATTTGCTCCGTGTTTTTTGATTGTAAATCATTGCTCCATAGATTTACATTGTCCCAGACCATTTTCTAAATTATCCCGTTTTGCTTTGGTAATAGCGATAATTGGTGTACTTATAATTGCCGAAACTCTCCCTTTCCCAATAAATTCAGATTTCGCTTTTTCACTACTGGCAGTAAGGGCAAACTTTCTTCCTTTTCCTAAAGTTTCAATCAACCACTGACTTGGATGTATGTCGACGGTGATATCAAACAAATCCTTTTTTTTAATAGAGCGTAGAGAGAAACTTTCCAACACTTCTTCAATTTTAAAATCACTGTGTACCATAGTTTACGATCGCGATCGTGATTTTTTGAAGATCGAATAACCTTACAGATAATTGTAGAGCAGTTACAAGCGTTAAGATAGAAAAACTTTCAAGTATGCCTAAAGTCAAATCAGACAAATCAAAAAGACAAATAAAATGGAGGACTACAAAATCATTAATCTGCCCACACCAAGTAGTGCCATGCGTTTAGCGGGTACAAAAGAAGAAAACCTTAAATTTATCTCCAACCTTACAGGCGCAAAACTGGTACTTAGAGGACAAGATCTTTTAATCAGTGGAAGTGATGATGCAGTTAGTATTTGTAAAGAATTAGTCTATGGATTAAAGACTCTATGGTCGCAGGATCGGGCGATCGCCACAGTTGATATTTTGGCAGTCAAGCAAGCGATCGACCAAAATCTTAGTGACCAGTGGAGCGATCGTCCATCTATCATTCGCAATCGGCGCGGCGACTTTATTCAACCTCGAACATTCAAGCAAAAGCAGTACGTCCAGTTTATGGAAACTTACGATCTAACCTTTGGCATCGGACCCGCAGGCACGGGCAAAACCTATTTAGCTGCAGTTACAGCCGTTAAGGCACTCCAAAACAATCAATTTGAGCGGTTAATTCTCACCCGACCCGCCGTTGAGGCAGGTGAAAAGCTGGGATTTCTACCCGGAGATCTGCAACAAAAAATTAGCCCTTATCTACGTCCTCTTTACGATGCTTTGCATGAATTAATCGACCCCGACAAGATTCCTGCCATGATGGAACGCGGCATCATCGAACTGGCACCTTTAGCCTATATGCGCGGACGGACGTTGAATAATGCCTTTATTATTGTGGATGAGGCACAGAATACTAGCCCCGCTCAAATGAAAATGGTGCTGACTCGGCTGGGATTTAACTCGCGCATGGTTGTAACAGGTGACATCACCCAAATTGACCTACCATCCCATCAACATTCTGGTTTGATTAAGGTTAAAAATATTTTAGACGGGGTCGAAGGCGTAGCTTTTACCTACTTTAACAAAGACGATGTGGTCAGACATCCATTGGTGCAAAAAATTGTGGCGGCATACGAGAGAGAAGCATATTAGTTTGATTTATCAAGTAGACAATGTAAAAAGAATTTTGCAATAAAAGAATTTAGCAATATTAGAGTTAGGACTTACGCACTCAAAGTTATAGAAACTTAGTGTGAGGGAGTTTGAGGGCAAAGCCCTCGATTGGGGCTGTGCCCCAAACCCACTTTAAATATAGGTTTTCTTTTTACGCTGCGTAAGTCCTAAATATTAGAGTAAATCCATTACCTTACTTCACATAGATTTAGGAGGATTAGAATGTTACAAAGAATTATAAAAATACCAAAACTCAAAAAGAAAAGCTTCTCTAGTTTTAGTATGTCTGAAGCATACAAGTATCTTGGGATCAAGACTCTATTACCTTGGTCATTACAAATAGAAGCTTTTGAGCCTAGCGACTTTTTTGTTAAGCATTTAGAACGCCTACATCGCAAATTTGACCTTCAATCCTATGAGGAGTCTAAAAAATTATTGATTGATGCTTTCTGTGATGAAGCAATGGAAGGGATCGAAAATCTTAAAATCTGGAAAGGAGGCAAGATTGAAAGTGATGTTTTAGTTGGTAATGCCGATTATCTGATTGCGGAAAAACAAGATTATTTAGATATCCCATTCCTATGTATTGTGGAAGCAAAGCGTGATGATTTCGAGCAAGGACTCGCCCAATGTTTAGTGGAAATGCAAGCTTGCCAATGGCAGAATAACCAAGCAGGTAAACAAATTGATGTTCTGGGCGTAGTAACTAATGCAAGGGAATGGATTTTTTATAAACTTGCCATGACGGGGATAGTCTATGAAAGTAGAGGCTATATCTCAGATGATGCAGCGCAGACATTAGGAGCTTTACATTATATTTTTCAAGAATGTGAGAAAAATTTAGATATTTGAGTAAACAATAAGTGCCGAGGCGATCGCTATCTCAAAATAATCCATCCCTTAGCACTAATCCTTAGAACCTATTTAAGAATTCAAAAAGCTTGCTGTAAAAGCAATTTATTTACAAAATAATGTGATTTTCAGGACTAGATATTAACTAAAGCCACAGAAATAGTGGTTATTTATGCTTCAAGCAGTAAGTATAAATACTTTATTAAATAGTTCCTAAGTTCTGAAGTTTCCGCGCGATCTCTACATCATCCAAAAAGCGATCGAAGTTGCTAATGATCAATACCGCACCAGTATTAATTTTCCCAGTAAACTCCAAAGACTGGAGGGGATTACGTTTGCCTACGCCAGTATCGTCACCAATCACTTGATAACCATCGGTAAAGTCCCAAATATAAATCTTCCGATTTAGGAGTTTTGTCACCTTCTGAATCGTTAGTTCTAGTCTTTCTTCTTTAAGAGAAGTAATATAAATTAAAGGATAACGAACACGCGGGATCAGATCTAGCTCGGCGGCAAAGGTTATAGAATCATATCGTAGGGTGTAGCAGAAATCACTTAGATTCTACAACTTTTTGCAAAAATGGGGCTGAACTAGAATCATCGCCTTGCTCTGTACCTGAATCCTAACATAATAATTAAGCCTACGCGGGCTGCTTCGCAATGTGAAATTTACGACCCAAAAACAAAACAATTACTTGTAATACGGCAATCACAATTAGTCCATGACCCGCAAATTTATGGAGTTGACTGTTTAAAGCTTCATTTGTTATAGGGTCGCTAGAGAGGGCAATTCCTGTAGGGCTGGCTAGCACAACCAGCAAAAAAGTTGCAATTACCAGAGATGTAGCACTACGCTGGATAAGATATTGATACTTTAAACCTTTCCTGTGCGATTCAGTAGCGATCGCCTCTGTCATATTTTGATTTATCACGTTTTTCTCTATGTAAAAATAGTTTGTTAACTTTTATAAATGCGAGTGTAATATCTTGGTGATTGAAATTACGTTTGATTGACGTATAAATTAGCTGAGTTGTGTGAAAACCAAATAACTCTTTACACAAGAACACGGATATCATGACTGGCAAGAAAAACTCTATGATTTTCTCAGAAGTTAGAAAATCATATTGGAGCTATTTAGAATTTTATCTATCATTACAACGCCAATCTCCGTTCATCCTTTCCTTTTTAGAACTACCTAAAGGTTTCCACAAAATATATTATCTTTCTGGGGATTGCTTCGGTAATTTAGCGAATAAAGTTCCGCCCGATAAAGTATTAAAGTAAGCGATGCCTGCGGTAATCGAGAATCCCAGATAGGCGATCGCTTGCACCAAAAATAATTTATCCTGATAGCCAAACAAAGACTTGAGGACGATCCCCGGAAACTTTTCATCGGGTATTACCTTACTAAAATTCCAGATAATACCACCCAAAATACAAGATCTTTCGCGGGCAAAATGTTCGTAGAAAAAGCACAAAGATTCAGACTTGCGATCGGATTGCGCCAAAATTCTCATCGCCGTATCGAAATGCCCCAAAGCCGAAATTACCAACCCAGAAACAATTAGCAGCAAGAAAATCCCCATCACCTTAAAGAAAGACCGAATATTAATTCTCACGCCAAATTTAAATAAAGCGACCCCAATAATAGATGCGGTAACAATCCCACCTACAGCCCCTGCCGCAGGCACAATTCCTTCTTGAAACTTAGCAGTAATGAACAGCACTACTTCAAAACCTTCACGCAGAATGGCAAACAAGATTAAAGTTAAAATTCCCCATCCCGCTTTTTCACCTCGATCCAAAGCTTGATTGAGCGTACCTTCTACCTGCCCTTTCATGGCTTTACCCTGCTGAGTCATCCATACCAACATCCAACTCAGCATCGCGATCGCTGCCAGACTAAATATGCCTTCAAGTAAAGGTTCAAATATGGGTGATACTTCAGGATTACTAGAGCCAAAATTTTGGATGACAGCATTAAATAGCACACCCACAAATCCGCTAATAACTATGCCCAAAAGAATTCCAGCCCAAACCCAAATATTAAGGTCAGTGCGTTTAACTTTTTTGAGATAAGCCATCACAATTCCGACAACTAGAGCCGCCTCCACGCCTTCGCGCAAAGTGATTACAAACGTGGGAAGTGCCGTACTAAAATCCATGATCTAAGCTCCGATTAAGATTGTTGTTTTGTATAGATCTTAGCCGCAGCAGATTCATTGCTTTTGACTAAATCTGAAACTTGAGACGTAGTTAGAACTGGTACATTCGGGGCGATCGCACTGGGCCAAGCAGTTTTAAGTTTACTAATATTACTGCCAAGTTTGGTATGTTCGACATTGAACTCTTGATTCATTTGGGCGGCGATCGTTTTGTATAACTGGTCGGAATAAAGCACAAAACCCCGTGAGTCTTGATATTCAATAATTTCTTTGATTTTACCATCGGCGATCGCCGCATCATATTCTGAGTTAGCAGTATCTAACAATCTTCTTATCCATATTATTTATGGCTGGAGTAGCGATGGAGTTAGAACTAATTTGATTTTTTAATTGCCCTTTGAATTGATTAAAGACGATCGCCCCACCTGCCAAACCTATAGCTCCGCCTACACCTAATTGCAAAAAACGACGACGTTGCCACAAATGGGCTGATTTATCCGACATACTTATTGAAAATAATTAGCAATTTATTATAGTTAAACATTATAGCTAAACTGCTTGTATTTAATCTATACCAGTGGTCAAAACTAGACTTAGTTTCAGCTTAATCAAATTCAGTTGTGCCAGTCCAATATTTACTTCACCTTGAACTACGATCCCTGTATTAATAAGGCGATCGAGCAATTCTAAAATTGAGGCATCACTGCTGGGTTGATTGGGATAGTAAGCTCCTTTGGCGGGTAACAACTTGCCGACTTCGCCTAAATCTAAATTTAAGTCTTCAGGATTAATCTCCAAAACATCACACAGGTTTAGGATTGTTTGCTCTAAAGCTTGCAGACTATTAGCAGCCCGATCTATTTCGGTTTCACTAAGTTCGCCAGAGTCCATCCGCCGAATCACTTGAGCTTCCATTAACTGCCGCAAAAGTTCCACTACGGTCATAACTAGGGGCGCAAGACCAGATTTATTCGGTTTAACAGGCAGGTTTTCGGTCACGGGTTCCTAATAAAAGATTTAGATAAAAGTTCTGGCTAAAAAAATTAGTCGCAAAAATGATAAGGCGGCAAAGGATTACTTAACTCTAACTGCCAATGGGAATGTTCTAACTGCCACTTAAGAATTGTTCCTGCTAATTCATTCATTTGTACGGAAGTTGCCAGAAAATATACCCTTAAAAATTCTCCTGCTTGGAGGGGCACCACTTGATATTGGGGTGGAAGTAATAACATTAGCTCTTGGCATTCTGTTTGCTGTTGCGATCGCTTATTTTGTTCGAGTAAATACTGAGTCCGTTTTGCTAAAAGATAATCCCTGCCTTTTAAGTTTTGAGTTGGTTCGGACTTAGGATCGAATTTAGATTCAGACTTAGATTCTAATAAGGTCAGAGTTAAAAGATGTTCTGAGTATCCCAATAGATTCTCTAGTTTGATAATTAGCTCGGAATAATTTGATTGTAAATATTCTTCTAACAAAATTTGAGACTTAAAAGCTGTGCCAAACCGTAAAGGTAAAAGAGTATGCTCGCCAAAAAATTCGCAAATCAGGCGATCGTGTTCGACTACAGCCCTAATTAAGATCTCTTCCCCACTGGACTTTAGTTGCTCGATATTTAAACCCCGAATTACTGCCATTACAAGGCGATCGACTTGGATATACTCAATCGAATTACCCATTATGCCTACGGGTTTATGCTGAGGATTACTTTGGGGAATAGCAGAATCCAGGAGAATGGCGATCGCATAAATCATCTTTTAAGCTTAGTTCCTGTAGTTCCTTGAGGAATATCTAAACCAATACTTTGATGAAAATCATCCTGCACTTTAGCCGTTAACTTACGCGAGATTTGCCTAACTACCTGTGCCAAAATTGCATCACCAGTTTTTTCAATCAGTTTTCGGGATATTCCATGAATAAATTGCGGAAAATGTAAAGTCACAGTTAGGTCTAAATGCCATTCTACGCTAGTTAAATCCTTAGCCTTTGGTGGCAGAGCGATATTTGGGATCTTGGGCAACATCTCCATTACAGCGCGAAAATCTACTTCGTAACCTTGAGGGCGATCGTTAGGGATCGGGATTGTCTCAATTTTATAATCGCCTCGATCTTCAGGAATCAAATGCAAACCGATCCGAGGCTCAACCACAAAACCTAATGCCCCAACTTTACCAACTGTTAAAGCGTAACCATTATTTCCTAACGGATCGGCTTTCATCGGCAGAGCGCATCGCCGAAACCAACCCTGATGGGCATTTAGGTATTTCTTCACCGTCTCAGGATCGCCGTATAAGTCCATGTATCCTGTAAAGCTATTTTGAAATTGCCCCAAAGGGCGCTCTTGAGTCTTATCTGATTTCTTAGATTCGGGCTTTAGGGTTTTAACTTTTTTAGGAGTGGGATTATCCTCATCCTCTAAGTCAAAATCTTCTTCAGGCAAATCATCAATATCATCGAAACTAATATCTTCAATTTCTGAGTTGGGTTTATTTGTTGAATTAGAATCTGTTGAATTAGAAGGCATAGTTAATTCTTCACAATGAACTAGACGATAAACTTGGAGATCTTAAGCCTTAAAGGCATCTCTATTAATTGGCATTTGACTAGAAAAACTGGGCTGAAAGTATTGATCTCTCGTTGCTTATATTCAAGAAATTTGGATTTTTAGAGGTGCACTTAATCTTGAACCTAAGTGTTGAAAATAAGAATACCCAAATAATATATTTTTGCCACTCAATTACATGATACATAATTTGCGGATTTAGTCAGATTCAGACCGATTCAGTTATTATTACTTGCTAAAACTTTAATACTTCTAAATTTTTCTATATTAGGAAATAGATTTGATAGTATATGCTAAGTAGGCATTGCACAAGTTATTGTAGTTAGAAATTACCAATTAAATTGCCATCTAGACAGCCATGAAACGGGTATTTAAGCGTAGTCAAAACTATCAACTTCCAAATTGGCTCATCGTAGCTATTGGATTATTTTTATTGTCATTTTGGAATTGGCAATTAGTTATGGCAACTTTGGTTGGGGCTGTAACTTTAATTTTGGTTTATGTGGCTCAGGACTGGAACTGGAACGTTCTACTAGCAAGAATGCAAGGGTTTTTAAATAGTTCTAACCGTCCGATGATTTTTGCGGCGATCGCGGGCAGTGGCTCGATAATTTTTAGCTATATCAGTTTAATGGTGTGGAGTAGCTTAGATAATCACTGGTTGGCAGGATTGGCAATTACACAATTTGTAGCAATATTGGGGATTTTAGTTTTATTATTTTTCAAATTTATTAATCAATGGCAACAAAACTCTCAACAAAATCTTACTTATTTAGCCACTCGATTAACCTCAGATGACGAACTAGAAAGGTTGATTGCCCTAAAACAACTCAGCCAGTCATTGCGTCAACATCATTTACCCCTAGCTCAAGAACAAGCGATCGCCCAGTATTGCCAAATTCTCCTCAGTCGTGAAGGCGTTGAAACCGTTCGCACTGCCACTTTAGAAGTATTAGAAGAATTAAAGTACTTACCGTAATAGTCTCTTCTCCCAAATTCTAATAAAAATATTAGGATAATTTTAGTAAGTGGGAGTGGAACCTCTTAACCCCATCCTAAGAAACTTGACTGTAAGTATAGCCATAAAAAAAGCCCCTGAATTAACAAGGACTTTGACGAGAGTGAATTAGAACTTTAGAAGGTATAAGTAGTTCTTAGAGTTCCAATTAACGCAGTGCCGTTATCACTATTTTGATTGCGATTAAATACTACAATCACGCCGGGTGTAATCGAAATATTGCGACTGACTGCATATTTATACTGAGCTTCGATCGTGATTGGAATATCTCGGCGGAAATTAGGATTTCCCGCACCATTTAAAGAAGTAAGGTAAGGTTCTGCGCCTACAATTAACGCCCCTAAACTACCTTGTCTGCCTAAATCTGGGAATGTCAAGGCTAAAGCATAGTTCAAGATATCAGCATCACCCACATTTAAAAGTTGGGCTTTTGTATATCCAACCCAGCCCCGTATACTGACTGAAGGAGAAAGATCGTAAAGTGCTTGAAAGCCATAGGAGTCAGAAGTTATAGCCGAAGTAGTCGCAGCATTTGGTAGTCCCGAATTTGCTGTAAAGTTGGCTAAGTTAGTCCCCGTACCGCCAAGGTTAAAGCGTTGTGCTCCTACAGCAGGATCGAATCCGCGAAGGTAGCTAAAGCCAAATCGAAAGTTTCTGGATGGTTTGATCACAATCTGAGCCAATCCGGAGTAGCTTCCACCAAAGACCCCAGTTACGGGATCGTTTCCACCACGGGAGATATAACCTGCTGTAAGGTCGATTAGTGGAGAAGGTTGATAGTTTAAGCCAATTCCTTGACCGCCCAAACCAAAGCGATAAATGGGATTGCGTTCGGCAAATCTTGTTAAAGCCCCAGTACCTCCACCGCCTGATTCTAGTCCAGTGTTAAATGTGTCAGCATAAAAGTGATGTCCCGCTAAACTAGCCATAGCTGTTACCCGCAGATTATCAATAGGCGAAAACACATAGTGAAAGCGATCGAGCACGATCGTATTATCTGTTTGTCCATCATAGGAAAAGCGACCTTGGTTGGTGCCCAAAATGCCAGTAAACCCAGTACCAATATTACCAAAGGTCAATCGAGTAATAAGTACGTCTTTGCCAGTAAAACTCGTTACTAACTGTAAACGACCTCGACTTTGAAAGACCACGTTTGATGAGTTCCCGTTAATTACCCCTGCGGTTGCCAAGTTAAAGGTGGCTTCACCCACTAATTTTGTGGTAGTAGAGAATTGTTGAGCCTCTAAAGTTGCAGTCTTGGCTTCTAAGGAGGTAACTCGACCCTTAAGCGCAGCTAGTTCGGCAGAGAATTCCTCTTGTAATTTTTGGAGTGTGGCTAAGTCTTCTTTACCAACTTTATCAGCTAAACCAGAGGAAATTAGTTCGTTGATTTTATCCAAGCAAGCATTTAATCCTGCCGCAAATTCATAACGACTAAGGGCACGATTGCCGCGAAAAGTACTGTTAGGATAGCCAGCAATACAGCCATAGCGTTCAACTAGGGATTGAAGTGCCGTAAATGCCCAATCGGTAGGTTGAACATCAGTAAATTGTGAAATAGAAGTGACTTGAGCATTAACTGGATTTTGCAACATTAATGGATTGGGTTGTAGTCCATCACGGCTCATGTTTTGAACAAGCTCTGTACCGCTTTGAGGATTAGCAGATAGGTCATTTACACAAATTACGGAGGAAGTGGCGATCGCTGCCAGCAGAAGAGTTAATTTAGACTTAGATTGCAAACCATACTGAAAATTAGACACAATAAAACCCTCACACTTAGAAGTAATTTGTCGATTATCATACATAATTTAAGTAATTTTAAAATGTTTGGAATGAACATTCTAGTTAAAAACTTCTTAAGTAAATCCTGATCCAATTTATATATCAAACAAAATTTAGATCGAATATCAAATTTATATGACTTCATCAGCGACTATAAGCTTGCAACTTAACGGGCAGGAGCAAACTTATTCAACTAACCTAAATCTGCCTGAATTGCTAATCAGTCTGGGCTTAAATCCTCGGCTAGTAGCGGTAGAGTATAATGGCGAAATTTTACATCGGTAGTTTTGGGATCGAACTCATCTGCAAGCAGGCGATCGCTCAGTATTGTCAAATCCGTCTAAACCGTGAAAGCGTTGAAACAGTCTGCAGTGTTATCCTAGAGGTACTCGAAGAACTTAAATATTTACCTGAGTAGATGCTACAACCAGAAAACTTATTGCAAAATTCATTTAAGGATTGGGTAATTGCCACAATCTTAGATCGCCATCATGAAATTTCTGCCTATGGTGTGAAGTCAATTGCAATTTTTGGTTCTGTAGCAAGAGATGAGGCAAGGGTGGATAGTGATGTAGATTTATTAGCAGAATTTGAAGAAGTCTTAACATTCGATCGATACATGGATCTCAAGTTCGATCTAGAAGAATGGTTGGGTCGGCGGGTGGATTTAGTTAGCCACAAAATGTTGAATCCCATAATTCGTGAGGCAGTTCGGAAAGAGGCGATTTATGTCACGTAGCCTAAGCTTATATCTTCAAGATATTGTTAAGGCAGCCAATAAAATTCAACGTTTTACACTCGGGATGACTTTAGAGGAATTTATAGCTGATGAGCGCACATTTGATGCTGTTATTCGGAACTTAGAGGTCATTGTCCAAGCTACCAAAAACCTCCCTTTGATATTTCGAGAAGCCCATCCCACAGTCGAGTGGAGAAAAATGGCAGGCTTACGAGATATCTTAGCTCATGCCTATTTTAGTCTTGAAGCTGAAACTCTATGGGATATTGTGCAAAACAAAGTTTCTTTACTTTTAGAAAGTGTTGAGGCAATCTTAGAAAAAGATTCATAGAATTGCAAAAAAATGAGTACATCAACTATCAGCTTGCAACTTAATGGACAAGAACAAACTTGTGCCGCCAATCTGAATATACCTGAATTATTAATAAGTCTGGGCTTAAATCCTCGTCTAGTAGCGGTAGAGTACAATGGCGAAATTTTACATCGGCAGTTTTGGGATCGAACTCATCTGCAAGCAGGCGATCGCCTAGAAATTGTCACAATCGTGGGTGGAGGTTGATAAGTCATTAATTCTGATAATTTTGACCTGAGTAGTTATCCCTAATTACTAACCGCCTTAAGTCTTTCCAGCACAAAGGATTTATCTAGATAAGAAAATAGACTTCCCGCTTTTGGTCCTTTTTCTTTACCTAAGAATGCTAGATATATGGCTTGAAACGCTTCTTTTTGCGGTAGTTCGATTTCTTTAGTTGTAGCGAATATCAGATTCTGGAGTGGATCGGCATCCCAATTATCACTAGATTCCAGATTTTGAATTAGTTTTTTGAAATAGTTTTTTTGCGGATCGGTAATCTCCTGAGCGCGATCGGGGATTCGATCGAGGTATAAAACTAATTTTTCTTCTTCATCGGCATAGTTTTGTAGCCATTTGCGCGCAACATCAACTCTTTGTCGTAGAATTTGCCAGTCAAAATTAGTTAAAGCTTTAGGACTGCGTTTTACAATTTCGGCTTCAATATCAAGATGGGGAATTTGGAGTAAGGAAATAATAGTACTAATGTCAAAGACTTGATAGGTTAGAAGTTGATCGGTTTTTAGTTCTTGTAGTTGAGCATAAATAAGTGGAGCTTTATCTTTATCTTCAAGTTCAGAATCAGATTTCTCAAATTTTTCTATAAGCGTGTCATAGTCTCGAAATAATCGCGCGATCGTTTCATAGTTGGGCGAGAAATTGATCGCAGTCTTTGGAGGAGTCCTGAGCATCAAGAACCTTAGTAACTCTGGGGGTAAGAGATTGGCAACTTCTTTGGCACTAGAACCTACGCCTTTAGAAGAACTCATTTTGGTACCATTGACAAGAATAAATTCATAGGGACTATGAAACGGAGGTTCCTTATGTAAGACTTTGCGGGCGATCGCATTCGCCACATCCCTAGAGCCACCTTTTTGAGAATGATCTTTACCCGCCATCTCGATGGTGACACCTAATAAATCCCATTTTGCTACCCACTCTACTTTCCAAGGCAACTTGCCATTTCCGTCAAAAGGAGATACCCAGCCAGAATATCCACATCCCTTGACATAGTTAGTCGCATTGGGTTTACAGGTATAAAAGACTTCCTTCCCGTTATAATCGCTGGTCACGGTCGTGGCAATTTTGCCGCAATTCTCACAAATAGGATGAAAAGGAAGCCAATTTGTAGGGCGATCGCCTTTACTAACTTCTTTGTATGCCTCTCTAACAAGGTGGGCATTTTGCAAAAAGATATCTATATATTGATTTAACTGTCCAGACCGATACTTGTCCCTCAGATAATAAATTTCAGGTTTGATCCCTAGATAATCAAATACTTCTAAAAATTCACCCATGAAAAATTTGGCATAGTCAGGGGCAGAATCTTCAGGAGAAGGAGTATTACACAGTGGAAAACCCAGATACGGCGAAAATTTTTCTTTGTCTAAATAGTGGGGAACCGTATCTAAGGCATCGTAATCATCAACCCCATAGATAAACTTTGCTGGTTTGTCTGCATATTTTAATGCCCGATAAATTACATCGTGAATAACTACGCCGCGCAGAGAACCAACGTGAACTCGTCCTGATGGAGTTTTAGAATCGTTGACAATTTGGGGTACTTCGGTATCAAGTGCAATTTTATCAGCCCAGAACATATTACTTTGAGTATTAAATTTTTTATTGTAGCTTTATTCTTCCTGTTCGCGTCCTGCAAATTCAGAACTGGGGCGATCGCTACTCCAAGCCCACCAAGCAGTTCCACATTCACAGTGATAAAATTCTTGCCATTTGCGGCGGCGGTTCTCGATATAGACGGGCGATCGGCGATTTAACCATACAGACTTAGCCTCTTTAGGTAGACGCGTACAAGCTGGACAGCAAAAGCTATGAGCGCGAGTTGCAGCGATCGCCCATTCAGGAGGAGTAAGATTAAAGGCTTCCATGAAATTTTTATATTAGCGTAACACTTTTTATTTCAACCTAACACATCGATCGAATGCACCTGTTGCTATACTCTAAACTTTAAAAGGTAAATCTTTGAAATTTAATTTTAGAGGCTAAATTCTAAAAGTTTAGCTACATATTAAGAGTTAAAGTTAAACTGAGGAGTTGGGATGAGACGTAACCGTGCTAAGAGTTTTTTTCAAGAATTTAAAGATTTTGCTCTCAAAGGAAATGTAATAGATCTGGCGATCGCTGTAATTATAGGCGGAGCGTTTGGCAAAATTGTCGAATCTTTTATTGCTGATATCATTACACCACTTTTACTAAAGCCTGCTCTAGAAGCAGCAAGGGTACAAGATTTAGCAGGACTATCTTTAGGTGGAATTCTCTATGGCAAGTTTTTAGCTGCAACTTTAAATTTTATTGTTATCGCCTTTGTAATATTTCTGATGATTCGTTTAATTACAGTCACTAAGCGCGAACAAGCCGTACAAGAAGCTACCCCCGAACCTACTGCTCAAGAGCTTGCCCAAGCTCGATTAGTTGCCAGCTTAGATCGTTTAGCAGAATCTTTAGAGCATAATAAACCTTTATAAAAAATAAGATGCAAGACGACTTACAACTCTATTTAGATATAGCCACTGAGGCAGTTTGTACGGCAGGCGCAGTATTAAAGTCTTATTGGGGTAAATTGCTAGAAGGCGATCGCGCCGAAAAGCGTCCAGGTGATTTAGTCACAATTGCCGATCGCCAAGCCGAAACTGAAGTGTTGGCAGTTCTAAAACGTCATGTCCCCAATCACAGTATCTTGGCAGAAGAATCAGGCGTAGGCGGAATGGCAAATAGTCGATATCTCTGGGCGATCGATCCGCTTGATGGCACAACAAATTTTACGCATCAGTATCCTTTTTCAGCAGTATCGGTAGGGTTAATAATTGATGGCATTCCCTCGGTTGGCGCAATTTACGATCCCTTTCATAATGAATTATTTCGAGCTGCCCTTGGTTTGGGTGCCACCCGCGATCGCAATCCTATTAAAGTTTCGATTACAAATGAATTAAAACACAGTCTCTTAGTCACTGGATTTGCCTACGATCGCACCCTCACCCCCGACAATAACTATGCTGAATTTTGCCACTTTACTCATATTACCCACGGGGTCAGACGAGGTGGTGCTGCATCTATAGATCTGGCATACGTTGCCTGTGGTCGTGTTGATGGATATTGGGAGCGGGGTCTATCGATCTGGGACATAGCCGCAGGAGTAGTAATAGTTAGAGAAGCAGGAGGAAAAGTTACAGCCTATGATGGCACTCCGTTAGATCTAAAAAGTGGTCGAATTTTAGCGACAAATACTCATCTCCACGCCCCAATGATTGCGGAACTGGCAAAAGTTACACCTTTGCAACAAACTTTTCCCATGCAACCTTAAAAATTCTGATTGTTAATTGTAATTATTTTTGCGGAGACTCGCTAAAAGTCAAACTATAATTAATTTGCTTATTTTGTTCGCTGGAGCCAACCCAAATCTGATAAATTCCTTGGGGTAGTCGTCTGGATAATTGAGGGTTGCGTCTTTGATGCTCATCATCAGCACAGATAACTAAACCATTAGAACCTTTAACTAACATTGTCAGGTCATTATTGACATTACTTGTATACGCTAATACATCTAACATCGGAAAATTACTGCTTAATTCAACTACATAATTAGGTTGAGTACCAGCAAACCCCCGACATTTAGCATCGACTCCCGCTAAAGTAGCAAGGCTAACATTTCCACCAGCAGTACCCTCCATTTTGATCGGATCTGGACGGAAGTTTCTAGATAAGGTTGTACTATTGGGCTGCGATCGTACGGACAAGTCGAGCATTAGCGAACCTAATAAGCCAAGAGTAGATAATCCTGCTAATAACCCAATAATTTGAGACATCTTCATTTTTAACCTAAACCTCTACTAATAAATGTAGATTTCAATTTTGTTTTAGGACCCGCGATCGGCAGCAACGATGATTCAATCTTTGCCAATTTTAGTACTCCATACATTTAAGCTTGACGGTATGCGATCGTAATAGTTTCTTTGTAAAGATATATTAAATATTTAGCATTATGCCAGCAAAGCATCTTGACAGGCAGCTAAAACTAGAGCTATTATTTCGCAAAGACAGGTTATTCAAATCCACCAACATAATATGCAGGACAAGCAAAAAGTTACTTTATACCTTTCTTCAGACTTACATCGTCAGCTAAAGATTAGAGCGGCGATCGATCGAGACCCTATGTCAGACTTAGCCCAAAAAGCTATATCTTTTTATCTCTCATATCCAGATGTAGTTGAAAGTGCTGGGGTTGGACATATTCATCAAATTTACAACTGTCCTGAATGTGCACAGTCGGTGGTATTTAAAAGCGGAGAATTGATATCTCTAAGTGGCAGTAGTTCCAAATCTAGCTCTATTAAATCTGGCTCTGGCTCTAAGGAGCAAGCGATTAAGCAAGAGGAAGAGTTGGCAGTATTTTAGAGAAACGGACAAGAGTTAGAATTTCATAAGTTTTCTGTAAATTTTACGATTAGAGGTATTGGGCTATGCAAGAAGAATTAAACATACTCATACAAGCGCAATATCCTCTGATTTATTTAACTACTTCAGAAGAAGAAAGAGCAGAAAAAGCGATCGCTTCTGTAGCCCAATCAAAGCAGCCCAGACAAGTATTCGTTTGGACTGTAACCCACGGCATGGTTGAGTACGGACAAAATACCATATCTACCCAGCACAACACTATATCTCCTGAAGCCGCCATAGACTGGTCAATAAAGCATAAAGATCCTGCTATATTTATTTTCAAAGATTTACATCCTTTCTTAGATAGCTCTCCTGCAGTTATCCGATGGCTTAGGGATGCGATCGCCGCCTTTAAGAATACGGACAAGTCGATTATTTTAATGTCTCCACTTCAAGTTATTCCAATTGAATTGGAGAAAGAAATTGTAGTCCTAGACTTCGCTCTACCCAATATTGGCGAATTAGAAGAAGTTTTGATGAACCAATTGGGTCAAGTACGGGCGAAAAAGTTAACTTCTGAAGGTAAAGAAAAACTCCTGAGAGCCGCACTAGGACTGACCCGCGATGAAGCTGAAAAAGTATATCGTAAAGCTCAAGTTACTACAGGTCGCCTTACAGAAGCCGAAGTAGAAATCGTCTTATCTGAAAAACAGCAATTAATTCGACGCAACGGCATCTTAGAATATGTAGAGCAAGAAGAAGGGATCAATGCTGTAGGTGGATTAGAAGAACTGAAGCGTTGGCTCAAGCAACGTTCTAATGCATTTACTCAGAGAGCTAGAAATTATGGTTTGCCTCAACCCAAGGGCATGATGATTTTAGGGATTCCGGGCTGTGGTAAGTCTCTAATTGCTAAGACTACCTCTCGGCTGTGGTCTCTACCTTTAGTTAAGCTAGATATGGGTAGGGTTTATGATGGCTCGACCGTGGGGCGATCGGAAGCAAATTTACGCAACGCACTCAAAGCCGCAGAATCTATTTCTCCAGTAATTTTATTTATTGATGAACTAGATAAAGCATTTGCAGGCAGTGCTGGCTCGGCAGACTCAGATGGTGGAACTTCGTCGCGAATCTTTGGCACGTTCCTAACATGGATGCAAGAGAAAAAATCTCCAGTATTTGTTATGGCAACTGCTAACCGCGCCGATCGCCTACCCGCCGAGTTTCTGCGTAAAGGTCGGTTTGATGAAATCTTTTTTGTGGATTTACCCGATTTTGATGAGCGTCGCCAAGTGTTTGAAATTCATCTAGCCCGCAGGCGATCGGATGTCACAAGATTCGACCTAGATCAACTTTCCAACGTTTCGGAAGGTTTTTCGGGAGCAGAGATCGAGCAAGCAATAATTGCCGCGATGTACGAGGCTTTTGCTCAAGATCGAGAGTTTACACAGCTAGATATTATTTCTGCTGTCAAATCCACTACGCCACTTTCACGCACCATGATAGAACAGGTTACGGCGTTGCGTGATTGGGCAAAGTTGCGGGCACGCCCTGCGGCAACTACCTTCGCTGAGTACCAGCGGATGGAGTTCTAAAAGCTTCTCCAGTATAAAGTTTTTTTAGAATTTTATATCTGGGCAAGGCTAGCCAAATGTCGGAAACATCGGGCTAGCAGTTCTATAAACAGTTCATATTTATTTACAGGAGCTAAATTATTATGTCTCATTTCAGCACACTTCGCACAAAAATTACTGAAGCCGAAATCTTGAAGTCCTCACTTCGTGACTTAGGTATTTCAGTTAAAACTGAAGCTGATGTTCGTGGCTATAACGGTCAACGTATCCGCTCTGAAATTGTTGCAACACTTGAAGGCGATTATGACTTGGGCTGGTCTCGTAATGCTGATGGATCTTTTGACTTGATTGCCGACCTCTGGGGTGTTGCTAAAAAGCACAACCAAACTGAGTTAATCAATTCTATTAACCAAAAATACGCCATCAATAAGACTTTAAACGAAGCCAAGCGTCCTGCACTTGCTAATGCTAACGTCAAACTTGTTTTACAGTAAATAGGTAATTAACTGTTATACCTAATCAGGGCTGACTATCATAGTCAGCCTATTTTTGTGTAAAGCTCGCAAATTTAAATTTTTACTAAGATGTAATGATTTCAAAGATTGACACTCCTCGTGCTAAAGCACGGGGATTCCTAATTCAACGAGACAACTTACCAGATAGACTCGCATCTATTTGGCAGAGGTTGGACTCATCCAAAGGCGTAGAAATTTCGGTATGCCCTACCGTATTTTTTAATCCAATCGCCAGTATATTCAGTGCAGCATTTAAGTCTCTATCTAACACACAGCCACATTTACAAATATGGGTACGTGTACTCAGAGTTTTCTTAACCAATGTTCCACAGGTAGAACAGTTTTGACTTGTATAGTGAGGTGGCACTGTAACAGTGACCTTACCAAACACCTTGCCAAAATACTCAATCCATTGCCGAAACATTGACCAGCTTGCATCACTAATACTCTTGGCTAATTTATGATTCTTGACCATATTCCGCACTTGCAAGTCTTCGTAAGCAATCAGGTCGTTAGACCGAACTACGCATCTTGCAGTTTTTACTACAAAATCTTTACGCTGTCTACTGACTTGTAAATGCTTTCTTGCTAATCGCTTAATTGCTTTTCTGCGATTGGCTGAACCCTTTTTACGCTTAGAAACCTTGCGCTGTAGTTTTTTAAGTTTGCGCTCCGACTTTCTAAGGTATCTTGGGTTTTCAACTGTCTGACCATTGGAATCAGTATAGAAATGGTTTAATCCAACATCTAAACCGATGGTCTTACGACTAGGTTCTAATTCTTCCCTGCGGTCAACCTCAATACAAAACTGAGCATAGTAACCATCAGCACGGCTAA
>Ga0163154_10002669_pt1 | contig 25748 bp, 31 predicted proteins | sample OliLakLV19MP9P1_FD_148649 | JGI IMG/M metagenome (GOLD analysis project Ga0163154, IMG submission 148649) | Freshwater microbial mat bacterial communities from Lake Vanda, McMurdo Dry Valleys, Antarctica - Oligotrophic Lake LV.19.MP9.P1 | ecosystem: Environmental > Aquatic > Freshwater > Lake >... | reverse complement strand
AACAGTTTGACCATTTCCGGCACAGGCTTGCCCTTGCTCCAATCTCTGCAAGGATTTACGGCGGTTCCGCCCGTGTAGAGTTATCCGGCGGCGGTTATCGCAGTGGCTCCGAGTTCAGGGAACAGGACAACGAAGTAACGCAGGCTTCCCAGCAAGTTCGTGACGAGCGGAACGCCATTTCAGGCAGGGGTTTAAAACCCCCGACCATCGCGAATTTCCGTTCGATGCGATTTTGGCGTCATGGGCATATCCCGACGCTTATGCGGCGGCGCGAATCGCACGCGACTTGGACGTTCCGCTCGTCACGAACTTGCTGGGAAGCGACATCAACGCTCTGATCGATACAGGTGTTCGCCCGCACATCGAATTTGCCTTGAAGCAGTCGGCGAAGATCATTCCGGTCAGCCAGGCACTCGGCAACAAAATCGCGGCGATGGGCGTTCCCGAATCGAAGATCGCCGTGCAACATAACGGCGTAGACGCGACGAAGTTTCAATTGCGCGACAAACAGGAACTGCGCCAAAAGTTGGGAATCTCCCATACCGGCGCGTTGGTTTGCTATGTCGGAAATTTTGTGAGAGAAAAAGGCGTAGACGTGCTGGTCAATGCGTTCCGGCTTATCTCCGCCGTCGCCGCACAATGACGACGAAATAGCATTCCATTTTGCCACAGAATAAATTCCCTTTTGAGATTGGAAAGTCGCGCCGTGTGTTCTCTGAATACGCGGCGTCCTCGTAATATGCTTTCCAAGAGAATTTTGGAGAAGATAATGCCAAAATAAGTGTCACGCTGAACCGACTGGCAAGTATCTAATTATCAGTGAATTCCCCCTCCCCCTAATCAAACATCGAGAGGAAAGAAAAATGAAGGTGCTGCCACGATTGGCTTTGTTTGCGAGTGTTTTTGGGATGGGAATATCTTCGGTTGGGTGCGGTTCCGGTGGCTTTGGGTGTACGGCAAGCATTGAGCCAGCTGTTACCGTCACGGTATTCGATGCACGCACAGGACTTCCTGCCGCCGAGGGAGCCACTGCGACCTTGACGGACGGCGCGTTTACGGAGACGATGCAACCTTCCACATTTGATGGCAACGGGACACTCACCGGACTTCAAGGGGCATCTGAGCGGGCAGGAACCTATACCGTTCGTGTGACAAAACCCGGATACACAGCATTCGAGAGATCGGGGGTTGCCGTAACACGCAACGAATGCCATGTCAATACAGTGCGACTGCGTGCCGATTTGGTTCCAGTACCATGACACAAACCGTTATGCCGCATGTGTTGATGTATCCGGCATCATTTAGACTGCCGCTTCCTGTCTCGCTTGTCGGCGGCGCGTTTCGAGATGAATGGCGATTTAAGCGATGAGTATTACTGGGTACAGGGTATCCTGCATGGGATCGAGCGCAGTTGGAATACAAAGGGTGGATTGAGTCGCGGCTATCCTCGCTATTGGGTAAACAGAGAGCGCGTTACGAAGGCGAAATATGTCCGCGCCGCCCAAAAAGATAGTCAACTCCCGCCTTTTCGTCTCGAAGACAATCAACGTCTCCGTGAGTTTCCGGCAGAAGTCGCTCAACATATACGAGTGTAAAATCTTCCTATCCTATGATATAGTACGGGACAGAGAGAGTGATTCTCCTTGAGCCTCCGCGACGCAGTTTGACTCCGACACTGGCTACTTTTCAACAGAGATTGCGTGACGAGTTCAAGAACGCACAGGCGCGAAATTGGGGGGGGGCGTATCACCTATAAAGTGGTGGAGTTGAACGGGTTTCTTGCGGAATTTCCTGATTATCCTGTGGAGCGTGTATAGAGTTTTTCCGGCGGTCAAGGGCGATGACAGAGAATGGCGAAACCATGAACAGACGCGACTTTTTATTTGAGACGGGCGGCGGGTTGGGCGGCATCGCCTTGGCGTGTCTGCTTGGTGAGGAAAACGCCTACGCGGACGGCAAGCCCAATGCGGCGTTGAACGGCGGACTGCACCACACGGCGAATTGCGTTCTTGCTTCTTCGAGATTGAAGCATGAATACTGGATGCGTATTTTAACGCAGATTCCAACAAGTGTGAACAGTTACTAATCCCCTTGAATCTTGCAGAAAGCGGAAAAATGGAGTATATATTCGAATGGGATGATGTCAAGTATGAGTCAAACCTTCTCAACCATGGCATCAAGTTTGAGGAGGCACGAAGCGTCTTCAAGGACATTTTTCGTATTACTCGCTACGATGAGGAACATTCCGACGAGGAAGAACGCCTACTCACGTTGGGATACTCCAGCAGTTCGCGTATTATGCTTGTGGTTCATACGGAACGGGAAATAGAAGGAAACAACCCTGTCGTTCGGATTATCAGTTGCCGCAGAGCAACAGCGGCAGAAAGAAGAGACTATGAAAGAAAAAACAGAGGATGAGACGCTTCCCGAATACGATTTTTCGGGCGATGTAATTCACCGCATTTATGGGGAGGAAATCGAGCGAAGCAATACGGTACGAGTCATTCAGAAGAATGGCGAGGTCATCACTCATTTTTATACTGAGGAAGATGGGGCAGTAATGTTATCGCCTGACGTTCATGCTTACTTCCCCAACGCGGAGGCAGTGAACGCTGTACTGCGTTCGCTGATTCCTGCGATACAACGAGCAAAAGCGCAGACGGAATAACTCTGTCCGCGCCTTTTTGCTCTGTTCAGGATATTCATGTGACGGGTAGAAGGACAAACAATGAGCGACAAATTTACAAAAGATGATCTTCCCTATCTTCAAAGAGTCAGTAAGGAAATCGAACCGGATTTAGCGTTATTAGGATTCGAAACCTATGCATGGAATCGCGTTCACAACAGCGGACTAAAAATTCAGCCTGCGGATAAATCTTTGTGGACTGTTGGCGGCACGTCCTATACAGAGGAAAAAGTGGGAATACATTTTGAGGGGATCGAGTCAGGGGCGTTGCGACTTGATGTTGAGGTCTTGCCTTACGAGACCAAGATCGATGCCGTGCGCCTTCAAGAATTGGAGCAAATCAATGTTCCAAAGGTTGAGGTTATGAAGCAGTTGCGAGAGCATTTGATGAATAAATCCGAAATCTCTCGCCATTTCATTGTGAAAAAAGAGCGATATAACCATGCATACCCTTCTGCGTGTGAGGCACTTCGCTTCTCCGTATTGCCAGAAAAAAATTTGTATAGAAGCGAATACGGTAAATTTTGCCTTGATGTCGTAAAGCGTGTCGCACCTTTGATAGATGAATGTCTTGCCCAAAATAAAAATAAGTGGGAAGCATAAACGATGGAGATCATGGCATGGTACGTTTATCTTTTCTTTTCGCTATACTGATCGCGTTATCGTTGTCGGCAAACGCCCAAACCCAAGCCGAGAATTTCGCGTTTTTCGAGCAGAACATTCGCCCGCTGTTGATACAATGGAATTCGAGTGGGACCCCGAAAAAGCGATCCGCAATGAGAGGAAACACGGCATCTCTTTTTATGAAGCGATAACCGTCTTCAACGATCCCAACGCTTATACTTTTGCCGACCCGGATCATTCTTTCCACGAAGACCGCTATCTCGCCTTCGCCTACTCTGACCGCAACCGACTTTTGACCGTCTCTTATACCTATCAAGGAAAGAAAACGCGCCTTATCAGCGCAAGAGAAGCCACAAGAACAGAGAGAGAAATTTATGCAGAATAACGAGACCGAATTAGAAGACGATTTGAGACCGGAATACGACCGTTCTGTTCTCAAGGACGGCGTGCGCGGGAAACATTATCAGGAATATCAGTCGGGAACGAATGTCGCATTGCTGGCTCCCGATGTGCGTGCGGCTTTCCCGACGGATCAGGAACTTAACGACGCGCTTCGAATGTTAATGCGCCTCGCCAAACAGACCGTATCCGCAGCCTAAACCGCCTCGTGTCTCGCTTGGCGGCGGCGCGTTTCGAGATGAATCGAGAGGATTTGAATGTCTCCCGGACGCAAACCCGGAATACGAGACGCCTGCCCCAACGAGCGCGGACGAATCTTGCCGAGTTTTTCGCGTCCTTCGTGCGACAACGACCTGACCGCCTCATAGTTCACATCGTCAGGAATGGCGACGTGTTCCAACTTCACTGCATTGTCCACCTGCGTCCCTTGCCGCACGATATAGCCCTCATATTTCACCTGAATCTCGACCTGCTCCGTGACGGCGCGAGGCAAAACTTCGGGCGAGGCGTTCGATATATCCAATCGTTCGGCGAGTTGGGTCAGCGTGGAATACGAGACTTCCGGGCGGCGCAACAGGGAAGTCAGCGACGCCTTTTTGCCATCCGCGATCCCGACTGTTCCCAACGCTTCGAGATGCGCGTTCTCCCGCGCATGAAGAAACGTAGTGTCCATTCGGGCGCGTTCCGCCGCGATCTGTTCGCGCTTATGGGTAAACATTTGCCATCGTTCCGGCGTTGCCAATCCGATACTCTGCCCGATAGGAGTCAGGCGCAGATCGGCGTTGTCGTGCCGCAGCAGGAGGCGATATTCGGCGCGGGAAGTCAGCATCCGATAAGGATCGGAGACGCCCTTGGTGATCAAATCGTCAATCAAAACCCCGATATAACTGCTCTGCCTGTCCAAAACCAATGGCTCGCGCCCCTGCGCCTTGAGTGCCGCATTGATGCCCGCGACAATCCCCTGCGCCGCCGCCTCCTCATAACCGCTTGTGCCGTTGATCTGCCCTGCGAGATAGAGATTGGCAATCGTTTTGGTCTCCAAAGTCGCGTGCAGTTGATCGGGAAACACCATATCGTACTCGACGGCATAGCCCGGACGCAACATCTCGACCTGCTCCAAGCCGTCCAATGTGCGAAGAAACGCGATCTGAACTTCGGCGGGCAGACTGGTAGACATTCCCTGCACATACAGCGAATTGCCATCCCAAGTCTCCTGCTCCAAGAAAACGGGGTGCGAATCCTTGTCGGCAAACCTTACAACTTTATCTTCGATGCTGGGACAATAACGAGGTCCAATCCCCTCGATCTGCCCGCTGTACATGGGAGAGCGATGGATATTCTCGCGGATCACGTCATGAGTGCGCGTGTTCGTGTGAATCTGCCAGCATGAGAGCAGTTCACGCGGCGGATTGAGCGTGAGATTTAGGAACGAGAACGGCGGACAATCTTCGGAAGGAAAGATCAGCGTCTTGTCGAAGTCAACTGTTGTCTTATCAATGCGCGGCGTGGTTCCGGTCTTGAAGCGTCCCATGCGAAAACCGAATTGCCTCAGCGTCTCGGAAAGCCCTACGCTCCGATCTTCACCAACGCGCCCGCCGTGCGTCTTGGTTTCGCCGCAGTGCATCAGTCCATTGAGGAACGTGCCGGTTGTCATCACGACGCACCGGGCAGAAACCTCTGTTCCGTCCTGCAAGCGCACGCCGACGACCCGATTCCCTTCAATCATCAGCGTCTCCACCGCCGCCTGAATCAGTGTCAAGTTTTCAGTGGTTTGTAGCGTCGCTTGCATTTCCAGCGGGTACAGCGTTTTGTCGGCATGAGCGCGAAGAGTTTGCACGGCGGGACCTTTGCCCGTTCCGACATAGCGAATATGGGTGAGCGTTTTGTCGGTGCAAATGCCCATTTCGCCGCCGAGCGCGTCCACCTCCCGCGCAAGATGTCCCTTCGCTGGACCGCCAATCGAACAGTTGCACGGCAGATGCCCGATCTTGCTAAAATCCAGCGTGATCGCCGCCGTATGGCAGCCCATGCGCGCCGCCGCGAGTGCCGCCTCGCATCCCGCGTGTCCTGCTCCAATTACTACCACATCATAAAAATTTTCCATCGTTTTGCTCATTAACATTCTCTACGCCTTTGTTTTCTCTCACATTATAGCACAGTCGGATTTTGGCAGGAAAAAGCCCCACTTTTGAGGACAGAAGCAGGGCAGAATAAGTTACAGTTGGCGCAATTTCCGGTTCAAGAGTTTAGTGTTGTACTGCGCGGTGCGGTAGGGGATTGCTCCTTGTTTGCAATACGCTTGGGCGGAAGGGAAACGGTCTTACGCCCGCTTTCACGAGTACGCTTCTCAATGTCGGCAACCATTGCCTCAATATCACCGCCAAATTTTGTGGCATAGGCTTCACGATAGGCGCGAATTTCTGCCATGACAGGATCAAGTTTCATTTTGCTCTCTCGGCTTTTCTTCCGTCTTGGGTAAACCAATCGTTCGGAATGCTTCGGTGGCTTTCTCGATCTTCTCAGGAAAATATACCCGCCCATCCAGATTCTTTATGGACTCGTTAATTCTCACAGTTGGCACTTTCGATGGCTTCTGTTCTTCGATTGTTTCCATTGGTCTCACTCCTTCGCCTTGCTAAAAAGGCTTGATATTCTGCGCCTTTCACAAATCTCTGCCATTCGCCGCCTTTTTGTCCGTAAATCTCAAAATCTTGCGAAATTGCATCGAAATGCCGCGCCATACCCCGTTTCTGCCCAAACACAAATGCCTTCCCGTTTTCTCAACAGCAGGAAGGCATCACGATATGACAGGTTTCACGCTCCGGTCAGCGGAAGAGCGCGAGTTGTCTGTTGCACCGACTTGTTCGGCTACCTGTGGCATCGGTTGGTTCAAGGCTTTCGTATCAACACGTTGAATCCTTCTTGCGTGAAAGGGTGGTCGTTGGTAAGAATATCGGTAATGCCTTCGTCGCGCATCATAACCATTGAGATACAATCCACCAGACTGTACTCTTTGTCTGGACGCTTGGAATAGAGTTCCAGACCGCGCAGGAAGGAAAAGTGCGTCTGCGGCATGACTTCCACGTTTTCTTCTGCAAGGATAGTTCGTACCAGTGCCACTCCCGCTTCACGCAGATAAGCTCCGCCGCCCGATAGTGCCGCAAGAAACTCGATCAATATCTCTTCCGTTGTCACGATACGAACACTGCCCAATTGCTCTCTTGCCTGTTTCGCAGGCTGATGCCACTGATCATGAGGATTAGCCGCCCCGTATCAGTAGAGAGTATCTGCGAAGACAACTCTCATGGGCGTTTCGCCGTTCCGTGAAGGTAGTGGTCAAGGTTATCGCCCATATCGGCGGGTAATTTCTCCCATTCCTCTTTCGGCACACGGGAGACGATGTCTGCCGTCTTTTCCTCCAGTGTGCGCGTATCGGGCGTTTTGGTCGTCTCTGTCACGACTTCCGGCAAAACCGTCAGGCGCATCTTATGAGCGGTATAGCGTGAGGACTGGGATGCAATCTGCTCCCAGGTGCCTTCAATTTCAAGCGGGTTGGTTATCATGGACTCTTCTCTCTTAAGACTATCGTACCATAGTACCCACGTACATAGAAAAGCAGACTACTCCACATGAGTTATTTTGCTCTCTGCCACCGACACGCGACACGCCCTGAAGTGCCGCCGAACGACCCAGTTCAGCAACTGGGTCCGCTGGAGCGACAATGAATCCCAGAAAGCGAAAGTGCAGACCCGGTCTGCTGCAGCTCCTGGTTAGGCGTCTTTACTTCTTGTCCGTGACCGGCGGGGCGAAGTGCGCCGCGAGGATTCGCCCGATCACCTGCTCGCCGCGCTCGTTGGCATGCACATAGTCCCTCTTGAACCAAGCGAGGTCTTTGCCGGACTCGCGCACATACTGCCCCCAGTGGGCTGTCACGTCGATGAACCCGAGTTCGAGTTCTTCCGAGAGGCGGTAGAGTTGGCTGCGATGGTCCTTTCCTTTCGGGTCGATCTTGAACTGCCACTGCTTGTCGTCCTTCGGATCCAGCGTCCCGTACACCGGAGACATCAGGAGGATGTCGCACGGTGCGGACTTGCGAACTTGCTCGACGACGCTCCGCACGGATTCGATGTCATCCTTGTGACTGATCCCGCCGAGCACCAACAGGTCAGGCTTGTGGTCGAGGATGTACCGCTTGACACGGCTCGGTTCCTTGAACCACCAGCACCCCGTCCCACCCCGGAAGCACCCTATGCGCTCGACCTTGACCGCCGGGTAATCCCTCGGAAGCAACTGTTCAGCCCACGCCGACCGGCACGTGTCGTTGCAGATGCTATCACCGACCATGACGACGCGGAGATCGCCACCCTCTTTTTTGGCGAGGATACCGGCTGTCCGCGGGAACCTGGACCACCGATCCTTCGGCGGGACGTATTTGACCGGTGGCATCTCGGCGTATGTCGCGTCGATCCGTTTCAAGCGTCGGTCGCCATCCTCGCCGGTTGTGATCCCGACGTCCTGCTTGTCCAAAGTCCAGTCCGCATATGCGGCAAGGCCGGATAGCCCTACCAGAACGACGAACGCGATTCCAAAATGACGGATCATAAAACCTCCACCTCGCTTGCGACCTAACATGGTATTATACGGCACTTTGACGCATAACACCGGAAAAGTGACGAGTTTTACGCCGTTTTCACAGCAGATAACGTATAATTCAACCAGACGGGGTATTATACAGTAGTTTCGCCGTATAACATCGCTTACAGGCGACTCTTACGGCACATTGCCCGTGAAAGTGCCAGCCTGTTTGCTTGGTTTTTATCTTATCACATACCACCGTAAATTGCCACACTTTTTTCGGATCAGGGAGACAATTTTCTCATGCCAGTCGAAAACTTCCTTGAACGCTGCCGCCGCGAAATGCGTGTGCGCCACTTGAGTTATCGTACCGAGCAGACAGCCCTGTCCTTCCTCGACGCTTGAACGTCACTCTTTTCCTTCAACTTCCCACACTTTTGCTCGAAACGTCGGCTCCTGTGCCGCTGCGTTGTGTGCTTTTCCGCGAATGTTGCGCTCCGCTGAACGATTTTTCTGCTCTTCTGCGTCGGATGAATAAGATTGTACCGATTGTCCGGGGATATTCGTGTCCTTATCATATCAAAATCTTCAATAAGTCCGAATGCGGATTGATGATCGCATCCGTCGTAATTCCTTGATCCAAAGTGACCAGCGTTCCGCCGTTCCCCTGACACAATCCCAACAGATAAACATCGGTGATCTGCTTGTGTCCAGCGATTTTCGACGGCAGAAACAAAGTCGGGTCGCTAAAAGAGATGCTGTCATCCCAAAAATGATGCGTCGTCTTGTATGTTTGCTTTAGGGTGTCGAGTAGAAATAAGGCATCCTCAAATTCACCTGTTTGACTCTTTTGCAGAGACTGAGTGTATAGTCGAAGGAAACCGTTTTCTGTCAAAGGGCAGGTAGCCCAATCAAATTGGCCTTCATTATCTAACCACTGTTTAGCGACAGGATAATGAGGGTGCGAAGGATTGAGGAGCGCAAGAAGCACATTGACATCAGGAAGTTGAATTCTCATGCTACCGCTGACTCTATTTGCTTGCAGGATTGGGCGTTTGCTTCGTGGGCATCCTGCATCTGTTTTAAGACTTCTTCCCAGTTTTCACCCAAATCATCTTCCATTTCTGAGCGATATAGTGCCTCTTGTACCTGTTCCAAAGTAGTTAGTTCGGGCAACGCAATTTCAAGGCGACCATTGACACGCGGAAAATCGGCATACTTTTCTTCCATACGTCGCATCATCTCGGCGTTTTCTTGCTTGGCTTTCATCTCTGGTGTCATCTCGGCAACGGTGAGGCAGATTTCTGCGTCTTCGGGCAGGGAAAGTGACTCGAACTGCTTGAGGACTTCGGCGGGTTTGCCGGAAAGTTGGATCGGTGTCATCTCATTCTCCTTTTGGAGCGCGAACGAGTTGTGTGTCTCTATGATACAATAGAACCGACAGAAAGAGAAGAGGGAGAGTTTCCGTGACTGAGAACACAACGCCGCCAAACGGCAAATACGCCGACGAAACCGAAGTCCGTGCCGCGCAACTGATGGGAACCGAGTTTGCCAATATCTTCGGAAATGTGCATGGCGGGCAAGTTTTGCATCTCGTAGACAATATCGCGTATGCGTGCGCGGCTCGCTATGCCCAAACCGTCTGCGTAACGGCGTCCGTTGATCGCGTAGACTTCTATGAGCCGATTCATGTGGGAGAATTGCTGCATATCGTCGCACGCATTTGCTATGTCGGGCGCACCTCAATTGAAGTGGAGATCAACGTCTACGCCGAAGATTTGCACGCCGCCTCGACACGCCACACCAACCGCTGCCACTATACGATGGTTTCGCTCAAAGACGGCAAACCGAATCCCGTGCCGCGCCTGATATGCCGCACCCGCGAAGACAAAGCCCGATTTATTCAAGCGAAAATGCGGAGGGAAATGGGTTTGCGCTATCGGCAGGAGCGAGACGCCTTTCTTGCTCAATTCGACACGATGGACGACACCGAACTCGACGCGCTTCTTTCACAGGAAGCCCCGAAAACGTAAAACTTTGCGCTCGCCACTGCGTTATAATACAACCTTAACCCGTTCTTAACCTTTTCATAAAGAAGGCGTGTCAGAATACTTTTGTCCTCACGATGGAAATTGCCCGCGTTGGCATTCTCTGTAACAGTTCACACTTGTCGGAGTAAACTGCCAAAACTGCCCTCTGCCCTTCTCTTTCGAGAGTGGAGAAGAGAGCCGCAAGGCGTTTTTGAGCGAAAATTCCAACAACCTTGGACTGTTACCATTCTCTTTCCTTGCCTCAATAAGAGTAAGGAGAATATCATCGCTTAAGGAAGAAACATTATGAACAAACGCGCTTTTACTCTGATTGAACTGCTTGTCGTGATCGCCATTATCGCGATTCTCGCGGCAATCCTCTTTCCCGTTTTCGCTCAAGCCCGCGAAAGTGCACGTCAAACGTCCTGCCTCTCCAATGGCAAGCAGATTGGGCTTGCCGCGCAGATGTACACCCAAGATTATGATGAGCAATGGGCTCCCGTAGGTTCCGCCATCGGAAACGCTCTTTTTCTCAATGGCAATATGACTAATGGAAACGGACTGCCGTTCAACGGCTGGTCGCTCAATATCCTGCCTTACACCAAAAATCGGGAGATGTTTCGCTGTCCGTCTATGGATCGCGTGTTTCAGGGCAGGGGCTTCTGTGCGCCGTTCAATGGACAGCAGATGACCAACTCTTATAGTTACAACTGGTTCTTGGGATCGGACGGCTCGTATGGCAGTGCGGGCGATGGCGATTATGGACAATCGCCCGATGGCTCATATCGCTGGACTTCCCCGATCAGTGCCGCTGCGATTGCACAGCCCGCGAATGTGATCGCATTTCTGCACTCCAATTCGCTGCCTCCGTACGGAACGACATGGGGCTGTCAGTATGTCAGCATCGAGACGCCCGACTTCATCAACAAAATCCGAATGCGTGTACGCCACAAAGAGGGCGACAACTTCGCCTTCGCCGACGGACACTCGAAATGGTATCAGGTGAAAGACGGCGACAGCGGCGGACAACTGCGCCGCACCTATACCCGCACGGCACAGGGCATCTGGATGGTTCCGCAGTATGTACCGAATTCTGTCGGAACAGACTTGGGCTACATTGCCCGCAACAGCCCGCCCGGACCGTAACAACACTATTGTCATATAAGGACAATCCGCTCCTCCGCGTCTCTTCCACAAGAAGCAAAACGCGGAGGAGTTTTCTATCGTTTGACGCCGAGTGCGGTCAGCTCCAGAACCAGCAATTGCAGGTTTCCCGCCGGGTCGCTTCCGAACAAGCCTGTCTCTTCAGTCACGCCGCCTTTGTTCGCCAGATCGCAGAGCAGCAGTTTTTCCAACGCCGCCGAGAGTTCATTCCACGTATAGTTTCTCGAGGTCGCGAAGAGTTCCGCTGCCTTGAACGCCAACTGCGCGATATTGCTTTCGGTGGGAAGTTCGGACGCAATTTCGGCGGGCAGGTTGCGGACATCACGGGGATTGACCCGCTTTTCCGCCAAAAACTTCGCCTGCCAGATCATCCGGTATTGCCGTGCGAGGAGCGCGAGGAGTTTCCCTGCGACTGCTTGGGGCTTCGGGTCGTAGCGGTGCAGTTCCGCCAAAAGGAGTAGGGCGCGATCCGTGTGTCGCTTGGTAATCGCGTCAATCACGGTAAACATCACATCTTCGGGACTCGACGCGACCACTTCCGCCACATCTTTGCCCGTGACGCTCGCATTCTCACCGACAAAACAGACCAATTTGATGATCTCCTGCTCCAAAACCATCATTTCGTTTCCGGCGGCATCAACGAGTTGCTGTGCGGCGTCCGGCGCGATCCGCTTGCCTTCCTTCTGAACCCGCTCCTGCACCCAGTCAATGAGACTGCCGCCCTTGAGCGCGTTGCATACCACTGTCGCGCCGTATTTCTTGACCGCGTTATCGAGTTTGACAGAGACCGCCGTTTTGCGTTTGCCCTCGTCTTCTTCGGCGGCGGCGATCAAAATCAGGCAAATTCCGTTACCGAATCGAGCGATTCCTTCCGCCAATCGTTCGGCGTCGGAACTCTTGCCTCGGTCACGCCATAACTCCATTCCGCGCACAACGACAACGCGCCGATCCGAGCCGAACGGAACCTGACTGGCGGCAGACAAAATCGCGGCGGCGTCTTTGTCGCTGGCGTCCATTTGCTCCAAGTCGAAATCGGCAAAATCAGCGTTGATGATTTTCGCGATCAGTGCTGCTGCCGCCTCGCTTTTGAGTTTATCTTCCTCTCCCCAAATCAGATAAACGGGCAAGACATCGGGTTTCCACAGCAACGCGGGCGACCCTGCTTTATAGACAAGTTCTGCGATAGTACTAACCTCATACAGCAAAAAGCCGGATACAAAATCGTATCCGGCGAAAGAACAAAATTGAACCCAAAACCTACAGACCGTAGTTCAGCGGGAACGTATTCAGCGCGGTCTTCAAATCGAGCTTTTTGGCGCGACCATCGAGGAACAAAACCATCACACGCCCGCTGTTGCCAATCGCGGCATGATGGGTGTTGTAAGTGATGATCGTACGCTCTGTCGGCGGGTTCTTATATTTGAGTTGTGCGACATAGGGCTGATTGGCTTGATTGATATCGCAAGCCGCCCCGGCAAACCCAGTCCAGTCTGGCGTATAGTGAAGCGCGTAGACTTTGGTTGTCATATCCGGCAGAGTGACCCATCGCCCTGCTGCATCGATCATAGGACCGATGTCCATGCTGTCCATTTTGTAGAACCATTTCGCTTTTTCGGCATAATTGGGAGCGGGCATATCGGGATCGCCGTGAAGATCACAGCCTGTAGGATTATCCACATCAGGACGCCAAGTGACAAGATTTCCTCCCTGCAAAACTCCATTGGCATCAACGCTTGATCCTGCACCCGATGGAGAGTTTGGAGGATAGTAGGCGACGGTCACCGCAGAGCGATCCGTTACCTCTTCATCGCCGCTGAAAAATGACTGGATATTTTTGGCTTGATCACGGAACAGATAGGGATAGAGCGGATTGAGCGTAATGGTGTTCTGCATTGGTACAAATATCGTATCGTCCCAGCGCGAAATTCGGTTAACACCATTCTCTTGGGTTTGAGCGTAACCGAACAGTGCCGTCGGGTAACGTTGCTCGTCCTCGAAATAGAGTTTAACGCTCTGATAGATCGACTGCATATTGCTCATTGTGCTGCTTTGGCGTGCCTGCTCACGAATAGTCGCAAAGACAGGGAAAAGTATCGCCGCAAGCACCGCGATAATCGCGATAACCGTCAGCAGTTCGATCATGGTAAAGCCGCGTGTCCGTGCTATATTTTGTCTCATTATCCGTCTTCTCCAAAGTGTCGTGCCGCGTGCCGGACGACGAGTAGGGGAGCATCTTCTCTAAATTTTGCCCTAAGCCGAAGTGTTAGGAATTAGTCCAATCGAAACGCAAGTGGTCCGCCGCCGTTTTGATGCGGCTGGAGGAACTGCTGCCTCGGAACCGGCTTGGCGGTTCCATTGAGCATCATGACCGGAATTTTGTCCGAATTACTGTACCCCGTTTGATGCGTTGACCAAGTGATGACCGTCGAGTCTTCCGGTGCGTTGGGGTATTTGAGTTGGTTCGGGAAAAGGCGGGCATCTTCGCCGCCCAACTCGTTGCCCGTCCAATCAATACTGTAGTGGAGTTCATAAACGGGCTGTCCATCGGCACGACGAACAATTTGCCCGTTCGCGTCCAATTTCGGTCCCACATCGTAACTGTCATAGGAATAGAAGTAGGCGGTTTTTTCGAGCGGGATCGTATGAACAACGCCGTCTTTCGAGGTGCAACGCACGTTATTCGCAATGGTCTGATTAAATGTAACGAGCTGCCCCGCCAAGAAGGAATCGGGCGATGCGGGAAGGTTTTCAGGATAGAGTGCTTCTGTAATCGGCGTGGGATTATTGACGAGATTATCAGGTGAATTGAACTGACTCTTGTCAATATTATATTTTGTTCCCGCCGTACACGGACGATAGGTCAACTGTTCGATGCCGACAGGTGTCCCATTCGTGCCTGTATGGAAAGCACCATCCGTGTTCTGGACATAACCGAGTAGCACCGCAGGATATTTGCCGTTGTCCGCAAAATAAAGTTTGATGTTGCGCTGAATTTCGTTCATCTGACTCATCGTCGTCGTTTGGCGCACCTGCGCCCGAACCCGCCCAAAGACAGGGAAAATGATGGCGGCGAGTATCGCAATAATCGCGATAACCGTGAGCAGTTCAATCAACGTAAAGCCCGATTTTCGGCGCGAATTTTTTCTCATGCTCAACTTTTCCGTCCCTTCGCAGACGCACTCACAAAAAATTTCTCTTGGTTCGATGATTTTGACGCCGTGTTTTGCGCGATTGTTCCCGTCGCAGGGCGAATAATTGCTGTCGCTTCTTTGACGGGCGGCAGGGCATAATTGATATACGACGCCACGATTTTTTCACCGACAAATAGAGTTAAGAAGAAGCCCACTATCATAAACGGACCAAAGGGAATCGCACTCGTCGGCACAATCCATTCGTCTTGTTCGCGCTGTTGGATCGCGATTTCCTCTTTTTGTGCCGGATTGACGAAGGTCAGATAGAGATAATTCCACAGGTCGCCGAGCCAGAAACACCACAACACTTCATACAGCTGACCACCAAATGTGCCTTCGCGCTCGAACGACAACGCTTCTTCGCTTTTTGATGAGTTCGCCAATTCGCCCGACTTTGCCAGCAATTCCGCGATTTTGCGTTCGCGAGATTTGATCAGCGGCACGCCGATAATAATCCCAGACAGGCACGCTCCCAAAACCCAAACGAGATGCAGACGCACCGGACTGTAAGCGGCGGGAACCACAAGCACCAACATCGCGCCCATGCCTCGCGCCAGCAGAACGTCGCCAAGCCCCATCGCCTCGACGCCCTTCCACAGCCAGCCGACAATCCGCACGCCCCCAAATATCGCCATTCCAATCAAGGCACCGAAGATCGAGCGCGGCATCCAACCCCAAAGCAGCTCGAACCCCGTCTCATGTGTGGCAATGCCATAAATATCGCGCACCAACGGGATCAGCGTTGCGAGGATATTCAGCGTGTCGGGTATCTCGAACCGCTCATAATCAATGAAAAACACGGGAACCATAACAGCCGTGAACGCGCAAAACGTCACGGCATTGGCGACGTTATCGCGAAAAAACAGCGTCATCGCGAGAAACAAAACGCCCGTCAACAATTCCACGCCGAAGTATCGCCACGAGATTTGCTGCTTACATCCTCGGCACTTCCGATCTAAGAGCAAAAAACTGAACAGCGGCACAAGGTCAAGAGCCGTCAGTCGCCGCTTGCAGTTCGGGCAGAACGACGACTTCGGCTTGTTGAGATTAAGTTCGGGGGTAGCAATCGGCAGACGATAGATCACGACGTTGAGAAAACTGCCGATACAGGTTCCCACAACAAATGCCGTTGCTACCCAAAACCAAAACGGAACGCCGCCCATTCGCACTCCATAATGGGTCATTGGGGCGTTAGGTGATTGGGGCATTGGGCAATGCAGACACAACGGAATAAATGCCTCTGCTCGGGGCGTTCCGCCGTGTCGTGCTTCGCACTCAAGAATCAGTGCATACGAACGCCAGTGGAATTGCCCAATAACCCAACGACCCAATTACCTAATGACCCAACGACCTACTTCTCGTCGTCGCCGCCACTGAGGTTTTCGATAACCGCAACCATCGGGAGCATCAGCGAAATAACGATAAATCCGACACAAACTCCCAAGAAGACGATCATGACGGGTTCAATCGCGGCAGTCAGCGATTGCAGCTGCGATTCGACTTCGCCCTCATAGAACTCGGCGATCTTAGAGAGCATTTGATCGAGCGCACCGGACTCTTCGCCAATCGAGATCATGTGCACGACCATCGGCGGGAACATTTTGCTCTTTTCAAGCGGCTCGTTGATTCGGTCTCCCTCTCGAATGCGGGCGCGGGCGTTCATGATCGCTTCCGCAATGATCGAGTTGCCAACGGTGCCGGCGACTGTTTCCATCGCTTGCAGAATCGGAACGCCGGAGACAAGCAGAGTAGACAGGGTACGTGAGAACCGTGCCAGACAGATTTTGTGACCGAGTTTGCCGAAGACCGGAATCTTGAGTTTCAAGCGGTCAATAACGCGCCGCCCGACTCGCGTTGTCCCGAACAGTTTAATACTCCAAACGAGAACGGCGATTCCGATCAGTCCGATGTACCATTTGTTCTTGAGGAAGTCGCTGAAATCCATGAGAAATTGGGTCGGCGCGGGAAGTTCCTTGACGCCCAAATCCTTGAAGAGTTCGATAAACTTCGGCACGATAAAGGTACACAGACCAAGAACGATCATTAAAGCGACAATAACGACGATGACCGGATAGGTCAACGCCGATTTGACCTTGCGCCGCAGTTCCATATCCTTTTCAAGGAAGTGGGACAAACGCTGCAAGGCTTCTTCCAGTACACCACCGACTTCGCCGGCGCGGATCAGACCGATAAACAGATTGTTGAAGACTTTGGGGTATTTCGCCATGGATTTCGAGAGCGTTTGTCCGCTTTCGACTTCCGTTTGGATTTCCCGCAGAATTCGCTTGAGTTTCGGGTTTGCCGTCTGCTCGCCGAGAACATCGAGAGCGCGGACAAGCGACACACCGGCATCGATCATCGTCGAGAACTGACGGCAGAAGATCGAGAGGTCGTTGAGTTTGACTTTGCCCCAGCCGCCGCCCGCTTTATTCCTTTTCGTTACGCCCGTCTGCTTAACATCATTGACGGTAAAGCCCTGCTCTTGCAGTCGCTTTTTAAGAATTTCCTGATTTTCGGCTTCCGACGTGCCGGTTCGCATAGCTCCAGTGGCGTCGCGTACTGTATATTGATAAACAGGCATAGATTCCCTCCTCCGGTAACGGAATTATCGCCCCGAATAGCCCGGTTGTCCGGGTTGCGGCATAGTCACCGTCTTGATCATTTTTTCCAGTTCCGGCGGGTTCATAGCGCGGGTCATGGCTTCCTCAAACGAGATGATACCCCGTACATAGAGATCGCGCAAGCACTGATCCATCGTTTGCATTCCGACGTTGGCACTGGTCTGAATCATGGACGTGATCTGGTGCGCTTTGGCTTCACGGATCAGGTTGCGGATTGCCGGTGAAGCACGCATGATTTCCAACGCGCAGACGCGCCCCGGTTGATTGGCACGCGGGATCAACTGCTGGCACAAAATCGCTTGCAGGTTGTTGGACAACTGAAGGCGAACCTGCTCCTGCTGACCGCCCGGAAACGAGTCGACGATACGCTCGACGGAGGTTGCCGCCGAGTTGGTATGCAAGGTCGCGAAGACAAGGTGACCTGTTTCTGCGGCGGAGACTGCCATTTGCATCGTCTCAAGGTCGCGCATTTCACCGATAAGGATCACGTCGGGGTCTTCACGGAGGGCAGCGCGGAGCGCGTTTTTAAACGATTTGGTATCCTGCCCGACTTCGCGCTGATTGATGACGCTGAATTTGTGGTTGTGCAGATATTCAATCGGGTCTTCGATGGTGATGATATGCTTGCTCGTCTCGGTATTGATCTGGTTGATCATCGCGGCGAGTGTGGTGGATTTGCCCGATCCGGTGGGACCTGTGACAAGGACAAGACCACGCGGCAAATGAGTCAACTCTTCGAGGATCGGCGGCAGTCCCAACTCTTTGAGGGTGGGAATTTTCTGCGGAATCTGCCGAAACGCCATCGCACAGTTGCCTTTATCGCGAAACACGTTGACGCGGAACCGGGCGGTGCGGGCAAGTTGGTAGGAAAAGTCGAGTTCCATTTCCGTCTCGAAGCGTTGAATCTGCTCGTCGGTCAGAATATCGTAGATAAGGCGTTGGGAGTCTGTCCCCGAAACTTTCTCGAAGGCGAGCGGAATGAGTCCGCCGTCTACACGTACGATGGGCGGAATGCCGACTGCTATATGGAGGTCGGACGAGCCTTTATCGTGCATGGCGCGAAGCAAGTCGTCGAGGTGGGCATCGTCGAGTGGTGTCGGACGTGCCGAAGCGGTAGTCATTGTGACCGGCTGCACTCCAGCGGACTGCATTCCTGACTGCTGCATTGACGGCATCCCTCCCGGCATTCCGGGTGCGCCGGGATTTCCGGGCAGGGGCGGCATACCGGGCGGCTGAGTCGGAAATTGATTATTGGACATGGACTTTCTCCCTCTGGTACGTTACTCAAAATCACTTGGTATTATGGCATATCACCTAATTTTATCTCGAAATTATTGATGCGTCAAATTTTCTCGAAGGACGGGCGCGTTATCAGCGGTTATTCCGCCCTTTTGCCCTGCTTCAATCGCTCTAACTCGGCACGCAGTCGGACATTCTCCTCTTCCGCATTTCGCGCTCGTTCTGCTTCCGTATTTGCTCGCTCTATTGCGTCCAATCGAAGTTGCTGTTCGTCTTCGTAAGCCTGCCGAGTCGCTTCATAAGCCTGTCGAGTCGCTTCATAAGCCTGCCGAGTCGCTTCGTATGCCTCCCGCGTCTCTTCCGGCGTTTTCAGAAATTCCCTTGTTTTCGGGTCGTAGAACCGGAAATCTTCCCCAATCATAACGAGAAACAGTTGAAGGTTCTGGCTGTATAGTCTGTCACCGTTTTCCAAAGGAATGGATTGATACTCGCCGCGCTCTAATCGAAAGCCCTGTAGTCGAGGATTGAGATAATCCCCTGTTGGGTCATAACGGAAATACTCATCTGCTTTCAGAACCTGCTCATACAGCGGAAATTTTACGTCATTATCATCGCCTTTAGTAGAATCCGATGTAAACTCGAATATAACACTCGGTACAATGCCGTTTTCTGCCCACACTTTGTACGTCTTTCTCAGACGTTTCTCAACTCCGTAGACGACATAAACATCGGGCGACACAGACTTCCTTGGATTGCCCTTGACATAATAAAGGAAATTGTTCGCTGCGACATAGACATGAGACTCGTCCCGGTAATAGGCTTGTAGGGTGAGCGTTGTCTTGGCACTCAGTTGAAAATGGACATCGCTTTCAGCTATTGGCTTACCATCTCCTTCCGGGTAATAAATTTCATCGGTTATCGTTTTCGCTTCAAGGAGCGGCGGCGGAGCCATAATTCTCTCCTCATTCTCGTCAAAATGTCAATCTATACGGTTCAAGGCAAGAATATCTGTTCGGGCGTGCGGCGTTGCGGCTGATTGGCTTTAATGTTTTGTCCTGCCAACCGAACGGTTTCCTCAATGCGTTTTTGGCGTGTTTCAGGGCGTTTCGCGCTCTGTATCCAATACAGGATAACTTTCTTCGATGACGGACTAAATTTCTCGAAATAGTTCCGTGCCGTCGCATTTTCGGCGAGGGCTTCCATTAAATCGGGCGGAACGATTAACTCTTCGATAGCATCGAGTACCGTCCATGTTCCATTTTGCTTGGCACGTTCGATTTTCGCCAGTCCGGGCGGCATCATCAATCCCTGCGCGATCAATACTTCGACGCGCCACTTGTTGACTTTCGACCATGTGCTATTCGGCTTTCGCGGCGAAAATACCTGCTTGAAGCGAGTCGCATCCAGTGTATTGACCTTGCTGTCGATCCAAGCGAAGCACAATGCCTCTTCAACCGCCTCGTCATAAGTTAATCGGCAGTTTCCCGCGCTGACTTTATCGTAGATGAGCCAAATCGGTGCGGTTTGAGTATGGTTTTCTGTGAGCCAGTTGCGCCATGCCTCGCGAGTGCCGGGATAAACGTGTTCCAGATCGTTTTCCGCTATAGTGATCAACCCAGCAAATCCCCGCCGTAATCGGGACTGAAAACGCGCAACGCTTCCTCTGGTGTTGTGACGTGGCTGGTCAATTTGATAACCAGATCATCGGAGAAAGTTTTCCAGCGACTCTGAAGCAATTTCTTGCGTAGAGGCAAGCCGTCATAATTCAGCAATGCCTCTACCGAATCGAATGATTTGTGCAGAAAATCGAAAACACCAACCCGTCCTAAATATCCGGTGTTGCGGCATTGTTCACAACCTCGCCCTCTCACCAGTGAAACCTTCTGCTCCGTGTTAGTCACGAGAAAACCAAAGCGGCGTAGATTAACGGCATCCTCCTCATAATCCTCTTTGCAACGCGGGCAGACGCGCCGCACCAGTCGTTGCGCCAGCACACCGGAGACGCTCGAAGCCAAAACCGACGAGGAAATGCCCATATCGCGCAGACGAATCAACGCCGCCACAGAATCATTGGCACAGACAGATGCCAGTACAATTGTGCCGGAATGTGCCAAATCCAACGCCGCACGCCAAACATTCACATCGGGAATCTGATCCAGCATTACAATACTGGGAGATTCGTAGCGCACTGCCGCAATCGCCTCTTCATAGGTTGAGCCCGCTTTCGGGTCAACTTGGACAAAGGCGACGCCACTGAGTTCATATTCCAAACGCTGACCAATGACGAAACTTGTCCGCTCGATGGTATTCATACGATTCAAGGCGTTAAACTGTGTTGTAGTTCGCCCGCTTCCCGTATGCCCCGCAAAAACAATCAATCCACCCGACTGAATCAATGCCTCCTCGAACATCCCTTGCGTTTCAGGCGTCATTCCCGATTTCGATAAACCAAGCAGTGCAGATACTTGTTTGCAAATGTGGAGAACAATTTTCTCGCCGTATTGTGTCGGCAAAAGATGCACACGCAACCGATAGTCCGTTTCCAAAAATTGAAAGGTGATCAAGCCTGATTGTGGAAGTGCGGTGCTTTCCGAAGGCAGCCCCATTATTTCTCTCAATCGAGCGATCAAAGGCTCTTGAATGTACTGAGGAACGACTATTATTTCGTGTAAGATGCCGTCAACGCGATACCGAATGCGCGTATTGCGCTTGTCGGGTTCGATGTGAATATCGGAGGCACGCTCTTTGATCGCCGCTTGAATAATGGTATTGACTAAACGATTGATAGGCGGTTGTTCAATTTCATCATCAGCCATATCCTCGTCTTTGAAAGGGAATCCATGCGTCGCAATCGCATTTTTCAATGCCCACGTTGTATCATCGTCGCTTTCAGATCGCGTGAGCCTTACTGAACTTTCTTGTTTTTTGCGCCACATCAACCGCATCGCGTCACCTCCGCACGAAGGCAAATCTTTTCATCAGGCGGCTTGCTCTACAGCAGCAGACGATTCTGCCTGACGATATTTGTGGACGGCATACTTACACATGGGAAATTTATTCGCAATATGATCAAGATGCTCTGAAAACTCTTGCGGAGTGCCGCGTAGTATCAAGGATACAAGATACTCTGCTTCATCCAATAGATTAGCAATATCCTTGGGATCGCGCCCCTCATATCCCATACTGCGTCCTGTGATGATCACCCATTGCAAGGCGTCAAGGGCGTTCTTTGAGTGCATCAATATCGTCTGCTCCTTCTACAATTACGTCTGTCAGCGGAATTCCTTTTACCCACTGACCGACTTTTATTGGGTTAACCTGAGTGCCATCAGAAGACACTCCTCGTTCCATAGAGCGAAAAACTTTACGCCAGCGGGCAAATCCTGAGCCTGATGCTTCGATGACAGGCTTCTCAGAGTACAGTTGATCAATGCTGATTGATTGAGAACGAATTGGGACATCATTTTCCCAAACTTGTGCGGAAATCTCTTGATGCCCCAACTTTTCTGCTGCTTTCGCTCTGCGAACGCCGTCAATGATAGTGTATTTTTCGTCGGCTGACATGGCTTCGGTTTAGTATCCAGCGGTAAAGACGACACGCATAACCTCTTCCGGTGTTGTCAGCCCTTCCAGAACCTTGATCAAACCGTCCTCGCGCAACTCTTTCATGCCATGTACTTTTGCCGCCGCTTTGAGTTCGGTCAACGGGGCATTGCGGACGATCATATCTGCGAGTTCGCCGTTCAGAGTCATCAGCTCATAGAATCCAATACGTCCCTTGTAGCCCGTATTGCGGCACTGGTCACAGCCGCGTCCACGCGCCAGTTGAACCTTCTGATTTTCGTTCTCCGCTACAAACCCGAAACGTCGTAAGTTGCCCGCCTCTTCCTCATAGTACTCTTTGCAGTTAGTACAGATTTTACGTCCCAAACGCTGCGCCATAATGCCGATACACGTCGCGGCGATAAGGAACCGCTCAACTCCCATGTCCGCCAACCGAATGGTTGCAGACGGCGCATCGTTGGTATGGAGCGTGGAAAGAACAAGGTGACCCGTCAATGCCGCTTCGACCCCGATACTCGCCGTTTCAAGATCGCGCATCTCTCCAACCATGATAATGTCCGGGTCTTGGCGAAGGATTGAGCGCAATGCTCTTCCAAAGGTCAGCCCTGCTTTCGGGTTCATCTGCACCTGCGTGACACCCGAAAGTTGATATTCGACGGGGTCTTCGACGGTAACGATATTGCGCTCGATGGAGTTCAATCGGTTCAGGAGCGAATAGAGTGCCGTCGTCTTGCCGGAACCCGTTGGTCCCGTTGTCAAAATCATGCCGTTCGGCTGCTGCGAGAGTTCTTCCAGTTGCGACTGAACTTCGGGCGTCAAACCGAGTTTATTCATCCCGATCATGATGCTGCCCTTGTCCAGAATTCGCATAACGATTTTCTCGCCATGCAGACCGGGCAGACACGACACGCGCAGGTCATACTCTTTATTGTCGAATTTGACCGCGATACGTCCGTCCTGTGGAACGCGCCGCTCAGCGATATTCATTTCCGACATGATCTTGAAGCGGGCAATCATCGGAGCCTGAATATATTTGGGAACGACCATAGTTTCATGCAAAACGCCGTCCACACGATACCGAATGCGGGTGTTGCGCTTGTCGGGTTCGATATGAATATCGGAGGCACGCTCTTTGATCGCCGCCTGAATGATGGTATTGGCGAGGCGGACAATGGGGGCGGACTCGACTTCTTTATCAACCACATCCTCATCCGTCTCTTTGGAGGCGTCGCCCTGCGAACCATACGATGCAATCGCCATGTTCAGAGAGGCTTTTGCGTCGGTATCCGCGATGTCGTCCCCGCCGCCCCCGCCCCGCATCGGATTCATTCCGGGCGAAGGTTTCTCGCCGCCAGCCTCTATTGTTGTTCCAGTATAGTATTTGCCGAGAGCGTCCTCGATTTGATCCGGTGCCGCGAGAACGCCGCGTACCGTACAGCGCGACACAAGGCGCAGATCGTCTACTGCCGCCATATTGCTGGTGTCCGACATTGCGACATAGAGGATATTGTTCTCTTTTTTGAGCGGCAGTACGTTGAGTCGTTTGACGACGTGTTCAGGAACAGCAGTGATCGCGTCCTGTGCAGGCTTGTAAACCGTCAAATCTACGAACGGGACGCCCATCTCCTGCGCCTTTGATTCGTAGACATCACGCGGATTGATTCCGACATTGATCAGGGCGTTGGCGAGATCGCCTCCGGTTGCCTGCTGCATTTTGCGGGATTCGTCGAGTTGTTCCTGCGAGGCATAGCCCTTTTCGAGCATATAATCGCCGATGTTTTTGCGTGCCATTACCATTGCTTGTGTGTCTCCACCATTTCAAGCCCTGCAAGCAGAATGCAGGGAGCAGTCTCAAGTGTTGTGTTTGCGTTCGTTCGTTCGTTTGTTTATTTCGAGCCGCTCCCTGTCTTGCGACCGGGAGCAACTTTGCGAATTTAGAGGAAACCCGGCATCGAGGGACAAGCACGCCGGAAACTCCCGATTATAACATAGCCACTCTTTAAGTGCAAGCGTGGACTTTTGTCTGTTTTATTGCGCCAGTCCTTGCAAGACCGCCGCTTCCATCACATCGGTTGGCGGAAAGTGTCCTGTCCACCGCTCGAATGCCAACGCTCCTTGATAAACAAGCATTTTTATGCCGTCCATCGTCTTGCAGCCGCGCCGTTTCGCTTCTTGCAATAGGCGGGTTTCGACAGGATTGTAAACGAGATCATAAACCGTCAATTCTGGGCGAAACGCTTCTAAAATCACGGGCGGCAATGCGTCCTCATTCGGATGCATTCCAACCCGCGTCGTATTAACCAGCAGTGTTGCCCTTGCCGTCGCCGTGTAATATTCTGCGGTATTGTCGAGCGAGAGGGTGCGAATAACAGCCGCGAATCCCGCGTCACGCACTGTCTGTGCCAGACGTTCGGCGCGTTCAGGCGTACGGTTGATCAGAACCACTTCGGCTCCTTCGCGCACCAAGCAGAAGACTACAGATCGCGCTGCCCCACCCGCGCCCAAAACCACCACACTCTTGCCAGAAACCGAGAATCCCTGTTCGCGCAAGGGCAGAAAAAAGCCGCGCCCATCGGTATTGTCACCGATAAGTTTGCCCCCGATGCAATGGACGGTATTGACCGCACCCACATCGCGAGCCTCGTCGGTGATCTCCTCCAAAAAGGGCAGGACGTTCTCTTTGTGCGGAATCGTCAGGTTGACGCCGACGATTCCAAGCGCGGGAAGACTGCGGATAGCCGTCCCCAAGTTCTCCGGCGATACCGCAAAGGGTAAATAAATGTATGATAGCCCAAGTGCCGCAATCGCGGAATTGTGCATCGCCGGGGAGAGGCTGTGTTCGACGGGGAAGCCGAACACGCCGAGTATTTTTGTTTTGCCATGAACGGGAGGCAGTTTGCCCGCAATACCTTGTGATACGATCACGTCGAAATCCGTCCCCATTCACTGATAAATAACCCTACGCAAGTCCCAATCAAAATGTTTGCGAGCTTCTAACCTCTACAAATGCCCTTGTCGGCGGAACATACGGAGCAAAAGACGTTCTGGCGGGCGACTGATAAAGCGGGTATAAGGAAATTCCCGTTTATGGATCGGCTTCACCATGATCGTGAATACGCCAGTGCGATTTCCGCCCAAAACATCTGTGAACATTTGGTCGCCGACAATCGCGGTTGTCTCCGGTACGGTTGCCATAATCTCCATTGCCTTATGAAATCCCTTGCGGCGCGGCTTGCGGGCATCATGAACATAGTGGCAACCTAACTTTTCTGCGATTCGCTTGGAGCGTTCGCCGATGGGCGAGTTAGAGAGAATGCAGAGTTGAAATCCTTCGGTGAGAAGAAGATTCAGCCAATCGGAAATCTCCGAAGTCATCTCTTCCTTGCGCCATAACACTATCGTATTGTCCAAATCCAAAATGACGCCCGCAACGCCTTGCTCGCGCAGTTCGTCGAGGGTGATCTCCGTGATCGATTCGACCATGCGATGCGGACACAGCATACTGAGACCGCTTTTTTTGCGGCGTGCCATTAGGGGAGTCGGCTCGTTTTCTTCTGCGGGATTATCCACCGGGACGTTCCTCTGTGCGCCGACGTGCGGCGCGAACTCGTTTCTTCGCCTCTTCATGCTCCGCGAGCGTGCGCGTGAACACATG
>Ga0163154_10002667_pt1 | contig 25757 bp, 39 predicted proteins | sample OliLakLV19MP9P1_FD_148649 | JGI IMG/M metagenome (GOLD analysis project Ga0163154, IMG submission 148649) | Freshwater microbial mat bacterial communities from Lake Vanda, McMurdo Dry Valleys, Antarctica - Oligotrophic Lake LV.19.MP9.P1 | ecosystem: Environmental > Aquatic > Freshwater > Lake >... | reverse complement strand
GTAATGGGCTCGGTCGGAACGGCCGGCCGCTAGGAAATAGTTCGCACGCTGGACAGCGTACTCACCAACCATTTTCGGCTCGCCAACTAGCTCCGATACGATGCCGTCGTATGAAGCTAGTGTTAGCCCTCGGTATGGCCCCGAGAAATTTCCGTAGCACAAGCCGCTGGCTGATAGTGTCACGCTCTCCGGTAGCGTGGTGAGGCTCTGGAGTTCCAGGTCGCCCCCGGCCGTGAGTGTCGCGCCCTCCGGGAGCGTGGTCAGGCTCCTGAGGAACAGGTAGTGCCCGGCCGATATTGTCACGCCCGGCGAAAGCGTGGTTAGGCTCATGAGGTCCATGTAGCCCCCGGCCGTGAGTGTCACGCCCGCAGGGAGCGTGGTGAGTTTCCTGAGGTTCAGATTTCCACCGGACGATATTGTCACGCCCTCCGGGAGCGTGGTTAGGATCCCGAGGTCCAGGTAGCGCCCGGCCGAGAGTGTCACGCCCGCCGGGAGCGTGGTGAGTTTCCCGAGGAACAGGTTGCCCCAGGCCGAGATTGACACGCCCTCCGGTAGCGTGGTGAGTCTCTCGAGGTACAGGTAGCCCCGCGCCGTTATCGTATTGCCATCTCGGCGCGCCGAGCTGCCGGTGTCCAGGATGTACAGGTATAGTTCATCGATTGTCATGCTATTGCTCCTAGGAACGCCACTGAGCCGTACACTCCGGCCAACATAGGCCGGAGCTCTTCTACCGCAATCTCCTCTCGGCCATCAAGGCCGTTAGATGCCGCCCACTGGCGGCAGCCTTCGCCGCATGCGCCTGTGATGGCCCTATACTGAGCGAGCGTCACAGTTCCACTCGCCTTAATCTCCGCGATCGTGGTCGACGGGTCGACCTCGAGCGCTTTCGTGGCGCAGTCTTCTACGGCCTCTCTAACCGTACTACCGTGAGCAGCATGATCACCGCGTACGGCAATGTAATGGGCTCGGTCGGAACGGCCGGACGCTAGGAAATAGTTCGCACGCTGGACAGCGTACTCACCAACCATTTTCGCCTCGCCAACTAGCTCCGATACGATGCCGTCGTATGAAGCTAGTGTTAGCCCGCGGTATGGCCCCGAGAACTTTCCATAGCACAAGTCGCTGGCTGATAGTGTCACGCTCTCCGGTAGCGTGGTGAGGCTATGTAGGTTCAGATTTCCACCGGACGATATTGTCACGCCCTCCGGGAGCGTGGTTAGGATCCCGAAGCCCAGGTAGCGCCCGGCCGAGATTGACACGCCCGGCGAAAGCGTGGTGAGTCTCCCGAGGTGCAGGTCGAGGCCGGCCGAGAGTGTCACGCCCGGCGAAATCGTGGTGAGCCTCCTGAGGTCCAGTATGCCCCCTGCCGATATTGTCACGCCGGCGGGAAGCGTAGTGAGGCTACGGAGGTCCAGGCTGACCCCGGACGATAGTGTCACGTCATCCGGTAGCGAGGTGAGTTTCCTGAGGTACAGGCTGCCCCCAGACGAGAGTGTCACGCCCTCAGGCAACGTGGTTAGGCTCCCGAGGCCCAGGTAGCCCCGCGCCGTTATCGTATTGCCATCTCGGCTCGCCGAGATGCCGGTGTCCAGGATGTGCTGGTATAGTTCATCGATTGTCATGCTCATGCTATTGCTCCTAGGAACTCCACTGAGCCGTACACTCCGGCCAACATAGGCCGGAGCTCTTCTACCGCAATCTCCTCTCGGCCATCAAGGCCGTTAGATGCCGCCCACTGGCGGCAGCCTTCTCTGCATGCGCCTGTGATGGCTCTATACTGCGCGAGCGTCACAGTTCCACTTGCCTTAATCGCCGCGATCGTGGCCTCGTCGGCCTTGACCTTAAGCACTTTCTTTTCGCAGTCTTCTACGGCCTCTCTAACCGTACTGCCGTGAGCAGCATGCTCACCGCGTACGGCAATGTAATGGGTGCGGCGTAGCCCGCGGCCGGACGATAGGAAATAGTTCGCACGCTGGATAGAGTACTCGCCAACCATTTTTGGCTCGCCAACTAGCTCCGATACGATGCCGTCGTATGAAGCTAGTGTTAGCCCTCGGTATGGCCCCGAGAAATTTCCGTAGCACAACTCACGGGCTGATAGTGTCACGCTCTCTGGGAGCGTGGTGAGGCTATTTAGGTACAGGCCGCCCCCGGCCGATAGTGTCACGCCCTCCGGAAGCGTGATGAGGCCGTTGAGGTCCAGGTAGCCCTCGGCCGTGAGTGTCACGCTCGCAGGGAGCGCGGTGAGGCTATGTAGGCTCAGGCTGCCCGCGGCCCATATTTCCGCGCCTTCCGGTAGCGTGGTTAGGCTCCCGAGGTCCAGGTAGTGCCCGGCCGAGATTGACACGCCCGGCGAAAGCGTGGTGAGTTTCCCGAGGTACAGGCTGCCCCCAGACGAGAGTGTCACGCCCGCAGGGAGCGTGGTGAGTTTCCTGAGGTTCAGATTTCCACCGGACAAGAGTGTCACGCCCTCCGGTAGCTTGGTGCGGCTCCCGAGGTTCCCGAGGTCCAGATCTCTCGCCACCGTTATCGTGTTACCAACTCGGCTAGAAAGCGGCCCAGCGTTCTTGATATACCGGTATAGTTCATCGATTGTCATTCTATTGCTCCTAGGAACTCCACTGAGCCGTACACTCCGGCCAACATAGGCCGGAGCTCTTCTATCGTAATCTCATCCGTGATCATCCATCCGGCGGCGTAGGCCCTAGTGCGAGTTCCGCTGCCTGCCCCAAGACAGCAAACGAATTCCGGTCTAAGTGACAGCGCATGCCGGGCCGAATCCCGCAAATTTCCCACTTACATCGACAAGTATCTGGTCACGTTGCCCATTACTGTCGATATATTCAAGCCGGCGACCTTGCAATATTGACCCCAGGTCGTATACCACCTCCTCCGCCGAGTTGGTGACTGTTGGGTGTTTATCCCACGGCCCTAAATCCACGATACAGATAAGCTTGTCTGTATTTTCTATGATCTTGTAGTTTGGCCATCGGGACATACGGCGCATCTGGCTCATCTGATACTCCTTTGTGGTTAATGGATAGAAAAAAGAAAGGCGCACAGATTAATCTATGCGCCTTTCCGGTGTGGGTGGCTCTCAGACCCACTTGTTCTCCGAATTTCGGCTCTTGCCAAGCGAAGTGGCAATCGCCTCCACTTCCGCTCGGCACTCCTTAGCCAAGGCGAGTGCGGCCTTTTTGTCGTCGGTCGTCGTGGCGCCGGTGCCGCAGCAATGCACGAGCACTACCTGGGCATCCGACATCGGCAAAGTAGAAGTCGACATAATCGATCCCCTCCGTGGCATGCCATCAATTGTGCTACTTACACAACACCAAATGGCAACAACTAATATGCCACGATTTTGTGTGTTATTTAGCCACAAAGATTAGCGCCAATTAGACACGCGTATACAGCGAGATGCGTGTAATGCGGGAATAGGGTCGGCCTTGATTAGTATTGGTCCGACATAATTAATAGCCGGTTGTGTAGTATCTGTTTGCGGGAATGTACGTCCGGCAAACCAGTCGATTAACGCCGAGATAAGCGCATCTTTAGCGGCATGATCTTCTGTATTCTGGCGCACCTTATCTATGTGAATGAAATGATCTCCTGCTATTTTCGCATTTGCGGCCACTACTAATTCGCGTAATTCTTCTGGGATCCAATCGGGACAGCCGAGATCTCGCGCGTAGTACTGCTTAAGCATATAAAATGGTCTGCCAAATATAGCGCCGATTCGCCCGCCGTCTCGCGCTAGAGTGAATGCGCGCCAAGGTACGTTTGGTACACCTTCTAGATATACGCGCTCTCCTGGATACTGGTCAATACTCCATGGTCGAATAGGGATGATATCTTCTTCGATAAATACGCGCGTACCATATTGCGGCATTATATGTATAGTGACGGGAGTAGCTGGTCTTGGGACGTTTGGTTCCATACTTATTCCAACTATGTGTGCTGGAATTTTAGCTTCGCCACATTCCGGTTCTATTCCGTCATAGATAACTGAAAATGAATGCGGCTCTACTAGTGTGGCCTTTAATGCCGTATAGAGCAGGCACACTAAATCCGGTCTATTTTTTGTAACCGTATAAATGGGAATCATATTAATACTTAAGTTAACTCGTTCAGTGCTTGTATATACTCGTTGTAATCTTCTGGCGAGGCGGCGCAGTTGGGCATCTCCCAGCAGTCCGGATAAATGGCCGGACCGCAGCCGGTCTCATAGCCAGGGTGCAGCGCCGTACAGTCCTCGCACGATGCCTCAAATGAGTAGTCGGTCCAGCCGTCCACTGGGTCTATTCGATAACAATCATAGCCACCGCGATCGCAGTGGGTCGCGTAGCCGGGGTGCAGCGCCGTACAGTCCGCGCACGATGCCTCAAGTGAGTAGTCGGTCCAGCCGAGCACCGGGTCTATTCGATAACAATCATAGCCAGTTGGGCTTCCGCAGTCGAGGCAGGAACTAGCGCTAAGTGAGTATGTCGGCGGGTCGGTACCGCACCTGTAAACCGGGATCTCCGGGTGAATAGTAAAACTCCTCGGACCGGCGTTGCCGGGCGGGTCGGGACAGGGAGGGTAGCCGGGGGCTATGCCGCTGTCGAAGACCTGCAGCGTATAAGTACCGTATGGCGGGCAGCAAGACCACCACTCCGGGGGCTCGCCCTCGCCCGCTGGAATGAATAACTCAGCATACGCGACCCAAAAGCCGCACGAGCCGGGGCAGTTCCCGCCAGACAGCAGATATCCGAACTCATTATTTGGCCCTAGATAGCCGCAGTTCATGAACAGCTCGAAGGGCCAGGCGTACGAGCCGGGCCAAAACCAGCCAATCTCCTGCCCCTCTATGCGCACCTGACCGCAGGCGCAGTAGTTGCTGTCGAGGCAATCACACTCACCTAGATCGCAGTATTCGCCAGGGCAGCTTTCAGCAGCATTGAAGGTGCCCAACAGTGCTGTGCAATCTGCTTCGGTATCTACGGCTACACAATTAGGTTTCCTAGTTATTTCCGCATCATAGAGTACGGGTGGAGTCGGTCCTGGGTCACAGTAATCCGGGCCGTCTTCAAGCGCGGCAGTTAGTGACGCAATAGCTTCTGGACACGCACAACTCCAATATGCGGGCGGTAGGGCTGGCGTAGTGGCCCAGCTGCCATTAGGTTGGAGATACTCTATCTCACCTAACTCGCCTCTGTGCCCGCAAGCATCTTCTGGCGGCGTGGCTTCTGAATCAAAATAACCTAAGCTGCGCCATTTAACTACACATACACGAGCGCTAATACGGCATTGAGTTGCGCTAGGTTCGGGCCCTGGTTGTGTTATTTCGCAGTCCCTTGTGTTTATTGGTGGCCCTTCTGGGTCGTATGGAACGATACAGTCCCAGTCATCGAGGGTGAAGTACGCGCAACATTGGTCGTAGTCGACGGTATTGGTGGTATGGATTTCCGCGACAGTATCCTCGCCGAGCTGGGCGGCGCAGGATCCGTAAGTTAATGTCCAACGAACTTGCGCGCAGCAGGGAGGTAGACACGGTAAATGACAACAGCTACCCCCACTACAGCAACAGGCATTTGATACAGCTAATAAGCTATCTACCGCAATTAATAGTCCGTTATGCGTATACAATGGCGACATAATATTTCACTGATAGTTAAAGAAAAGCGTTAATGGATTTTAACGCTTTTCCGTATTTTACTCGAATTGCGCGGATTGCATACGCCCGACAGCCTTTTCGAGTTCGGTTACGCGTCGCTTAAGCTCTTTTTCGAGTTCGGTTACGCGTCGCTCAAGCTCTTTACTGCTTGTTGTTGATTTTACTGCCGGTATTATCCAGTGGCAGAACCAGAAAATACAAATACAAATTCCAACACCCAAAACAGCCCCGACAAATTCACCCGTTATGGGTATATGAAATAATACCATCTATGTGCTCCTAGTCTAGGTCAATAAATAGGAGGTCATCTCCCAGTGCTCCCTAAATCTGTATTATTATCGAAATACAAAGGTTAATAGAGAGTACTTAATATGACACGTTTTATGCTTATATTTAGCGCTGATATCTAAAAAAAGCGCTAGTGGTGTGTAGCGCTTTCCGTATGGGTTAGGCGGACACCGGCGAGTGTACGTCTAACCAGGAGCCGATTACGGCCTCTAGCTGGGCCTTTTCATTCAGCCACTTTTGGCCGAACGCCCCGGACATCGCTAGCTCGCGGCTGTTATCGTACAGGTCCGCGCGCTTTATGATCAAAGCGCTGTCCGACAGACCGCATATGCGCTCTCGCTCGAGCGCCTTCCGTTCTTCTCGATTGAGCCCATCTGCTCTCGCGAAGTCCTTCTCAAGAAGTTGGGCTGTCGGACAGCGAGGCCCTCGAGCGGCCAGCCACGAGGCTCTTAGCACCGTGACCGCCTCGAGCAACACTTCCCGCTGCCCCGCATCTTTGCTAAAGACGTTGGTGACCGAGATCACCAGGTCCAGCACGCGATTCCCAAACATATGTAAAATCGATTGGGCATCATACATACGATTCTTTGGACTTACGTCCTCGAGTATGTCGTGCAGCGCCGCCGCCTGCACGATCTCTTCGTCACTCGTGACTGTGGCCACTAGTTCTGCCACCCGTAGGGGGTGGAAATAATACTGGTCTGGCGTCGCGTCGCGCGAGGCGAACTTTCGCTTCTGCCCGATTGACTGGTGGGCGGCGAGGGCGTAACACTTGGCCTTAGTAGGGCCAGTCGTATCCGATATGGTAAACATATTCTTCTCCTATAAATACTGTAGTTCTCATCTTTACCTTAAAAGACGATAGATAAATAACAGTACTTAATATGACACGTTTTATGCTTATATTTAGCGCTGATATCTAAAAAAAGCGCTAGTGGTGTGTAGCGCTTTTATCCAACCTGATCACCAAAACTCAGGCGCGGGCGGCTACTGCGAGCAGGTCTTCCGGCGTGATGTCGTGCTCGTAGCACGCGATCATCGACTTAATGGTATCGCGCGGTACACCGTGCGCATTACGCGCCATTAGGCCGTCTACATCGAATCGCCATTCCGTGTCTGGTTCTTCGATATTGACCGAGTAGCCGTACGCCACGGCAAGCCGCGCATACGGCACCATCATCCACATTCTCGTGTTGGTGTTGTCCACCACAATGTGGGCCTCACGGGCCTGCATTGCGCACTCCACCAGGCGCTGGTTCTCCTTATGCGCGTCCGCCAGCCGGGTTGGATCGAACGCGTACTTCCCGTCAATAATAAACTGATTATCAGTCGAAAATACACTCGCGAGGGGCCAGCGTTTTGCCAGCGTGCTCTTGCCTGAGCCAGAAATCCCACGAAGAATTGTCAGTATCATCTTAGCTGCTCCTTAAGGTTAATATGTATGGACGATCAGTATAGAATATGACCGGTTTTTAGTGTTTATTTAGCGACTAGAACCTGTGGTATGATACCTATATCTATCACGAAAAGGAGTCGAAATGCGAGTTATTTCTCTTATTGTATTCTTGCTATTTTGCTATCCAGCTAATTGCGCGTTTGCTGAAATGATACTTACTGCATATACAGCCGACTGGTGCGGGCCTTGTAGTCAATTTAAACGCGCGATAGCGCAGAACCCAGAAATAATTGCCGATTACACGTTAGTTATTGTCGATGTGGATCGTGAAGCTGCCAAAGCCAAAAAGAATAAGATTAACTCACTGCCTACATTTATTATCACGAATGAGGACGAAACTGAGATTAGCCGAATAACGGGTTACAACCCACGTGCATTTTCGGCGTGGCTGCAGCGGCATAAAGCTGCCATTAAATCCGAGCACTGATAGCTAAAAAAGCCGCTAGAAGTGTTTAATTTCTAGCGGCTTTCCTCACTGCCTGTGAGCTACATTACAGTAACATAATCGCAGGACTACGCGAATGGCGCCGTAGTTCGAGTACGACGTCGTCCTGCTGGAATACGAATAATTTCGCGTGCTTGTCGTAGGAAACGAAATCGGACGAGGTGAATTCGTAATATTCGTCTAGTGTGTCCCCGTCGATCCTTGTATCGTTGTCGCGGAGATGAATCTCGATGTCATCGCTGATTGGGTTGAGCTTCAGCGCCGGCGGACTAAGGTATTTGCGCCCAGTATACTCTTTGCCACCACGGATAATCGTGGGGATTAGCTCGTGATAGGAGGTGTCGTACGACATAGACACATTGAGCAATTTTAAAGCGTCTGATGGCGACTCAGCGTACAAGTTAAGCTCACTAACTAGCGCCGTAAGCATGTCAAAATTGAATGACGAAAACATGTCCGTGATCGAACAAATCTGATCAATATGTGCTGTATTGTGCAGATTCGCCGCACAATATTCTCTAATCGCCGACTCATCCAAGCCTGAAAAATTAATCGCATAGCGGAGGCGGCCTGGGCGATTACGCATATTGGCATCAATCAGGTGCTGCTCGTTGCATGTGAGGACAAATAATTTCTTAGTAGGGAATACGCCGTCGAGGAGCGTGAGTATGGATTGCTGCTCTTTGCGGTCGTAAATTTTCTCAAACTCATCGAAGAGTACCATGGCTGGCTGCGCGATAGTCTGGATAAGATTATTGAACGAATCCCCGCGCCACGGCTGATTTACAAGAATTGTCGGCATACTCAGCTTTGCCAGCTCGAGTGAGATGGCCTTACTTAATAACGTTTTACCGGAGCCTTTTTCGCCACTAAGTAGTACGCCTGTTGAGCCGGGGAGTGACATGAATGTGCGGATAATTCTTTCGGCTAACCGCTGGATATCGCCGTAAAGGCGCGGCGGGAGCTCGAAATCGGCTGCGGGGGCTAGGCAGTAATTGCCGCGGTCATCTTGATTTACCGCATAATTGCCAGCTGGAAGATTCTTGACCGGATTAAACGCGGCATCCGGATGTACATACCACGCGCTACCTTGCATCAAATACTGTGCCACTACTGAGTCTCCGTTGGTGTAGAAGTAAACAAATTCAACGACTGCACGGCCATTCATGGGCGCAATCCGGGCAGCGCCATTTGGATACACGGTCCTCGCCTCCCTGCTCCGTAATGCCGATTAAGCGGCTAAAGGTGTAGGGAGGCGAGTAACAGTCTTCTACGTCCACCTGTAGCTCAACATTATTCTTTTGCTCGCGCCATGACTGATTACGCAATACACCGAATATGCGGCCAGCGTGCCAATCGGCGTGGCATTCGGGGCAATTGTCGAGAAAGCGGATATCGGCGCTAATGCGAGCTCCCGATTGCGAAGCTAGCGACATTCTTTATCCGGCTGGCATGCCGCATTCCGGATACTAGCGCCGCGGCCATGACGGATGTGGCCGCATAGAGTTGCGGCTCTATGCCGTCGGGCGGCTCGACAGTCAGAGAGATTGTAAGCACGTTATCGCTGATCATGGTACCACAGTGGGCGTGCACATCGGTTAATTGGTGTTCGATGTCCTTTAGCACCATCTTTGCCGATTGCGTAACTAACTCCCCCGGCAGTTCGAGCGAAAATCTAACGTCATGTTTCATAGTTACTCCTTGTTACTGGGACTAGTGGCAACATCTACGGGAAGTACGAGCCGCCTTATTTTCATTTTCTTTGGTTGGATTTTGATGCTTGTGTCGGCATTCACGCCTGATGCGCACATCCCGGATTATCCTTGATGAATTGCACCATGGCGGCCTTATGCATCTCAGCCATCGCGACTATAATTCCAAGTTTTCGCCTATAGCCGGGATTACGGGCCACGGTCTCGAAGGCGATCGAACTGTTCCCCCTGAATGCTGCCGTTGATCCGGCTAATACGAATATCACCATAATATGGAATAATCGAGCCATCTCATTTGCCGGACCTTGCGGCTGCTTAGCCTCCCAAGCCAGAACTGCTCCCAAAAATTCCCCAGGTGCTGGCTGATTGCTCGTCAGCAGGTCCAATAATTCAGGAATATACTTTCGGGAAAACTCTACCGGGCCGCGATCTGTATTTAGCATATCATTGCATATCTCATCGGAGTACGCCGCGCACACATGTTCTAGTAATTTCTGCTCTTCGCGCTCTAATTCGATGGGGGCGACGACGCCGTGGCTGTCTCTGGGGATGTGCGGGCTAGATGAGATGGTTACTGCGACATTAGGTGACATAACGGCACTTTTCCTGTTGTTGACTGAGACGAGAAAGAAGACCGTAACGGAAATAAGCGCTGTATTGAGTCCAGACATAGTACGGCGGTGCTCCGTCATCATCCGTAGGGCACATAGTGTAGAATACAAAGTCGCCTGTGAAATTTTCCATAAACACCCAGCCGCAGGCGTATATCTCGGTCTGCCGGTGGCGTTTGCTGAAACTACCGGCGGGGCAGCCGAGCCGGGCGGAGTGCCAATGCCATAGAGACCCAGACGGCTGGTCTGCAGGAGATCGCGGCTGAGTAGGCGCGCGAATAGCGTATGTGTTCATTTGGCATTCTGTACTTTGTGTCTGCCAGCCATCGGTCGGGCTCCCCGGCGGCAGTACGCCGCCGTGGCAGTGTACGTAGTCAAACATTCCCATAGATGTCTCCTGGGGGCGGCAAATCGAGAGATTTTTTCCAGCTTCGCATGAATGCTGTAATATTTAATCGCCCCACAGGGTTAGCTGAGTGAACATAAAATTCTGGTATCGGTTGTTCGCCGTCCCATATATCGTCAACGAGGCGGTGCAAGAATAGCATTACCGTATCTTCGCCACCTAGGTCGTGATCGAGGCTCATGAATGACGGCCAACCATTAGCTGTAATTTGCCAGATTGCCTCATCAGATGACCGCGCGAGTGTGAAATTAGGTGGGCATGGTCGGACATCATCGATATAGAGGCGCATAGTTACTCAGCGCGCTGGGCCGCATCGGCGATTTCCTGCTGATGTAGGGTGGCTAAGATATCGCGCGATTGTAGTGATTTGCCGTCTAATACGCCCTCCGTATACGCCTTTTCCCATCGACCGCGGCAGAATGATTGCAAGTCATCTTCTGGCGCATCATACCAGCAGTCGCGTAAAGCGCTTTTTTCGAGGTTCTCAATCGTTGCTTCTGGCAGAGGCATACAAGTCTCCCTTAGTTACTAGTTCCGGTTTACTGGCAATATAAAGAAAGCTAACTCTGTCTGTTAACGCACAGAGTTAGCTATTAGCGGTAATGGAGGTGGCGGGAATCGAACCCGCGTCCGGCAACATGCCTAATTAAGCCATCTACGTGTGTATTTGATTGTTATTTGCACAATCAACAAAGTTAGCCGATTATCGGCGTCAAGCGGTTTACCGCTATCTTTGTCTGTCTTCCCAGACTTCCAGACGTCTTTCCGTCGGCCGGTGCGGTTGGCGATAGAGCCGCACGCCCTACCCGATCACTGCTTAGGCAGCGAGAGCGGGAGCACTGTTGAAGGTGCCAATTAACAGTTTTAATCGAGTTTTAACGTGGCCACTCGATCAACCACGACACGCCGTCAAAATTTTCTTTGTCCCGTCGATACCAGTGCACCCCCAATTGTGTATTATACGTAAATTAACCGCAAAAGAACCCAATCACTCGCCGAGTTCTAAGGCTCGTGATGCGATTAGGTGCGTCACGGAAGCCGACGCCATCGAGGCGGCAATGACCTCTTGGTGTTTTACAATTGCCTGCAATGCTTCTTCTAGCTTTTCAATTCTATTGGCGGCTTCTTCGTTGATTGGGGGTAGCCCATCAAACTGTCTAATAAACGTGTCACTGCCGTTCAATAGTCCTGCCCCATCATTGACTTGCATCGTATAAATCCCGCGAAGTCTGTTGACCAGGGACGGGGACCAAACGGGTGCGGCTGCTGGCGGGACGCCGCGTTTCGTTGCACGTTCCAGCTTGAGCAGTGCCTGACATGTCGGGTCATCACTGAACATCGCCGAAAGCTCGTTGAGCCGCTGTTCGGCCGCATCGAGATCGGTGGCGGGTGTCCCTGGCGCACGGAGGAGGCGAAAGTATTCCTCCGCGGCCGTCATCATCTGGCGATACCGTTCACTCGTTTGCGGCCCATCCGCGTCCCCGGATTCTGTTACCAACTCGGTCCGCATCTCCTGCGCCAGCCCCTCGATCGTCGGCTGCTGGCTCCCGAGGTGCTCGAGCATCTGCTCGTACTTGCTGTTCATAATTTTCCTTTCATGTTCGTCCGTTAACGGTTTCTCTGTACTCATGGTTTCCTTTCGGCCCGGTCAATCGGGCGTTATGCGGATCAAGTTGCATGCAATACTACTCTGATTCTTCATCTGTCGTCTGGTTAATCAAACGCCGCGACTCGATGAATCAAGGCAAGTGGCCCGACTCGAAGCGAGCGTCCATAATGTCCTCGTACGCTGTTACCAACTCGGCCCGTAGCTCCCGCACCAGCTGCTCGCTCGCCTGCAGCTGGCTCTTGAGTTGCTCGATCATCTGCGCATCCGTTCTGTTCATAATTTTCCTTTGGTGGTTTCCTGACGCGAGTTCGAGCCAGAATGATGTGTTCATGCTTTGGTTGCTCGGGCTCGGTCAATTAGCATCTCAGCCAGTTCGACAATTGTGTTCGGGTATCCGTGCCGGATCACCTGCGACGGCATCCCGATATCCGCCGCGCCTTCGATGTCGCCGAAGGACGGATTGGCTGTGACCATTAGCGTATCGCTTGGCTTGTATCCCGTTTGCTTCTCAATCGTTCGATATGCGTCCACATGCGGCTTGTAGACGCGATGCTTGGCCAGGTCCATGATGTCCCACCATTCGATTCCACCGCTTCGTGAAACATGCTCAATTAGATCAACTGAACCGTTTGATAGTGCAATGCACGAAAAGCCCGCAGCCTCCAAGGCCCTAATCCCCGCCTGGGAGTCGGGATGCAATCGCAAGTCCCACCACGAACTCGGAAACACGAACGGAGTGAAATCGTTCTTGCGAACGTGTTCAACGTACGCCTTGATCTCGTCGCGGCTCACTCCACTCATGTCAAACACGGTCCCGAAACAGTCGAACGCAATGCAATTCATATGTCATTCTCCGTCGTGGTGGGTCATCGTAGTCATAATCTGTAAATGCTGCCATCCTGCCCGACATTGTTTCTGCCACTACATGCCAGTCGATGATCACTCGCGTGCGGGCATCTCTTGTTTCCGCATGTCTCACACAAAATCATCCTCACGTTATTTAGCGGCAGCGAGCCCGTGTGGTCTCGAAGATCAAGCTCGCGGATACAGCGGTGACACGGCATCCCGCACCGCATAACAACGGATTCGACCGAATCCGTTGACGGTTTATCTGTGCTCATCCATTCTCCTCGGTGGCCTCGGTAACGTATTCACAGAATCCAAGGAACCTTGCTCGGCCGTCTGCGTCAAGTTCGTCCGAAAACTTCGCGGCCACGAGCGGCAGATTGTTGACCTCAAGGACTGCGTTGACTAGCCCCAGAGCGCCCACCTGGAAGTGTCCGTACGGCCACGGAGACGTATCAACCTGGACGAATCTATCGTCCGCCAGGGCCTGGTTGCACGGGATTCTGGTGCACATCAGCGAATTGACGGCGTTCGGGTCTGCCCTGAAGGCGGCGTTTAATGCCTCTGCTGTGTTCATGGATTCTCCTTTGGTGTTTGGCACGTCGGCTGATCTATGGCGAAGACCTCCTCCGCCGGCCCATTGCTCGGCTATTTCTTTCTTCATGTCATCACCTCCAGCCTCGCAATTGCCCTCGCGAGCGATTCAGCCGAATCGGTGTCGTCGTCTAGTAGCGCCCTCTCGTAGCAGCGCCGGAGGTCCTCCATGTCCGAATCGTCGAACGGCGCAGCTATCGCCCGTTCGCTGTCAATAATGCCGATGGCTTCCCTCACTAGCGTCGCCGGGGCTGCCGACCAGTCGAGCCGAGAGACCAGCCGGGCGATAAGGCTTGGCTCCGGTGGCGTCGGCGGTAATGCCAGTGGCTGGTGAGCAATGACTTGACGGCCCGGCCAACTGGCAAAACCCTCCCCGAGTTTGGTAATCCTGTCCGTCGTGACAAAGAGAGATTTATCCGACCCCTTAACGAGCGCCTGGCAGGTCACGCCATGCGGCGGCAGCTTGTTCACATCCTCTACGTCGATCCATCCGTTATCAAAAACCATCGCGATCCCTCCTAGTTGTGTAATCATCACCATCCGATAGACCCAAGCCACCCGCTGATGGGCAACGGCATGGCGACTAATGCCACGCCCCACACGATCACAGGTCCTTTGCTATATCACACACTTGTCCTTCGTTTGCTGTCCAGTCGGCATACACTACTGCCACTTTGCCGTATAGCGTTTTTCGGCGTATTCCTTTACCAGTTTTTGTTTGAACAAACCGACGATTCCGCATTAGGATTATTCGCACCTTGTTGCGTTTAGTGTGTGCCATTTCGACAAACTCGAGAAGTTTGCCATTTAAATATACGAGCCTATTGCCGAAAACGTCGCGACCGTCGTCGCAAGTGTGCCGAGAGCTATTCAGATTACTGGGGTTTTTCATCGGTAATGCTTTCAATGCTAGGTAGAAGGCGGGCCATATACCGCACGAACGATTCCCGCAGCCGCATAGAGTTCAGCTGGGTGCACGGGTAAGTCTCGCGACCGCCGTCATGAGCGACCGAATTAGTAAAACTATATTGAACACGCCCCTTGTCTGTCGCATCAACAGCCCAACGCACCCAATTTCGGCCAAGTTGGCCAACCTGGGCGACACTTTCGTGCAGTTTCAATGATGTAGGCAGAATAAGTGCCGCGCGCGTAGCCAGTACCACCGATGGCGCCAGGGGCGGTGTGTGGCTAGGATCATCGCTTATCCGGTCAATTACTGCTGGGACAAGCATGTGTTGGATTTGATCGAAGATTTCTAAGATACGCGTCGCACGAAAAAGCTCCTCCAGCCTGTTATTAAAACTAGCCCGGCGATCCGCAGCCTCCCGCGCGAGCGTTCCCATTTCTAGCTGTTCCGCGCGGATAAGCGCGATACCATCTACTACTGTAGAATCGGCTACTACAGCGTCGTCGTTACTGTCTGCTACTGCGACCTCGCGCATAATGTTCTCCTTGTGGTTGGTAACGGATACAATCAACATTAATGGCCGCGCCTTTACCGGTAAGTTAAAGAAGTTTAAGGTGGCCAGAAATTTTATCTATTTTATCGCAGTCATCTGGCCCAAGTGCTAGACACGTATTTGTAGCTACACCGTGGAACGCAGTACGCCCGCTATCTGTAATTAGATGTACCTCGATACCGGCGGCCCGAGCAGCGTTGAATATGGCAAACAACTCTTCTTCACTCTCCACGTATACGCAGATTTTTGCGAAGCTGGTGTTTAACCAATGCTGCTGCTCGGGTTTAAGCGCAATGTTGTCTTGTAGTCGTCTTGTTATGAACGACATACTAGCGTGCGCGCATTGAGCTGCTATCTTACCTTTGTGCATTTTTAGATCTTTGCGCACTACCAATACTTGTTTGGTCTCCATTAATATCCAATTTGCGCAAGTCCCGCTGCGACAGTAGCAATAGTCGTTGAGATTGGCATTACCGTAGCCGTGCCCGTATGATCTAATTCATCGTCAAAATGCTCTTCGCACATTATGATGAATGCGGTATAAGCCTTAATCATACTGTGCGGCAGTGTCAATCTCTTGACATTACCGGAATGCGTGAACAATCGCCCAATGGCTAATGCCCGTGCATGTTCCTTATCAAACTTATCTAGCCGGCGTTGGCAAAGACTATAGGCTACCGAGAAGCCGTTCGCTGTACGCATTGCGGCTAAGACGCCGCGTGGGTTATTGCGGGTATCGCGCGTATAGACAACGAGAAATCTCTTAATCAAATTTTCCGCTGGTTTTGGGCCAGCAGGCTTCCGGTTAATAACGCGCTTACGCGTGGTTTTAACTGGCTTAATTAATTTGCGGTTCTTGGTTGCTACGGCTGGCATGACTAGCCTCCTGGTTAAAGTTGCACTGTAATTAACACGAACCTATCGAGCCGCTCCTAGTTGATGTGTGTGGTTGTGGTTGTGGTGATGGGTTTAGCTTTGATCCGGCCGGCAACAATGCTACACCCCAACAGTACTATGCGGATGGCTGGTGCTGTCAGATCGATCGTTAGTGTCAAGACATATCGCAGGCCTACGTACTCGAGACGTACCCCCCAGGCTCGGGTTAATGGGTACTGCGTCATGGTGATTACCTCCCATGGCGGTGTAACATTGTCTGGCTTGGTATCGCTACTCGCGGCAACAAATGTATTTTGCATAGTATCGCTCCTTGGGTGCGTGGCGCTCTGAACGCCGAATATTTAAGTGGGCCCCCTGGGATTCGAACCCAGGACCGGCGGATTAAAAGTCCGCTGCTCTAACCAGCTGAGCTAGAGGCCCGCATTTACGCTGCAACAAAGGTATTTGGCGTCGTAGCGCTCCTTGGGTGGATGATGTTAACTACAAGTCGGATATTTAGTAGGCCCGGTGCGATTCGAACACACGACCGAGGGATTATGAGTCCCCTGCTCTAACCACTGAGCTACGGGCCCGAATTTACCTATTAACTATGTCGGCTAGCTATACGCTTAAGAATATTAGCGGATCGGGGAGTCGAACCCACGCGTTAGGAGTTAATAAGACCCCGTTGCCAACCGGTTTCCATCCGCCATAAGTGGAGAGTGTAGGAGTCGAACCTACGAAGCCTAAGCAGCTGATTTACAGTCAGCCTCCTTTAACCACTTGGATAACTCTCCATTACAGAAAAATAGCACATACGCCAGCTCCCCGAGTAGGGCTCGAACCTACAACCTACGGATTAACAGTCCGCCGCTCTACCATTGAGCTATCAGGGAATATACTTTACACATTAATGGTCGAGGCGGGAGTCGAACCCGCACGCCTTTCGGCACTGGATCCTAAGTCCAGCGCGTCTGCCAGTTCCGCCACACGACCAATTACCCCACGCAGATTGAACTACCGCGGATTCCTAGGTAGTTGCCGCCTTGAAGGGGCAGCGTACTAGCCACTATACACCTGAGCCGCAGAAATTAATAGATATCTAGCTGTCTGCGGCTATGTATCTATACGTATTCCCGCGTGGTTTGATAATCTTCCATATTAACGCACTGGTATCTCTGTTGTCTAATAGCGCAAACATGACAGCCGGATAGCTACATGTATTAAAATACGCAGCCGCATCTTTGCGCGAACTAAAGTTACGCATCGCGGCTTGTGCGATCCTGTGGATGTCGTGGTATGAGTCGCGCAAATGCGCTTCGGTTTGAAGTAGCCATATACGAAAGTCCTCAGGAATACGATCAGACATGTTACTGAGATTTTTCCCTATTTTCATAGCTTCCCACACATCTTTCTCGCTAACGCCAGTGAGTAATTTGTGTAATCGCTTGTACTCCTCGAACTTAATCTTGACCCGCGAGCCAGATTCAAAGCGCGCAACATAGCCCTCACGTTCGTTATCTTGATGCTTTGTTAATGCGCTAAATTCGTGAAAATTCGTATAGCGCTTAACCACAGTGAAGCCGATATCGGGCAGTGGGACGTCTTTACCGGTTGCTGTGTCAATTACGGCTATGAGGATTAGATCTTCCATATCGCCGTAATTGACCACGATTCTATTTTCCCTGAAGATGATTTCGAATAAATACGTGTGTGCGGGATTTGTATGAATATGCGCGTATTTCTTCTGATAGATCTCAGTTGCGCGTATAGCCTGCGTACTAACAAAGCTTCCGCGAGTAGCAATAGCGGGCACGCCGTCGAGGTAGTACAGTATCCCGAGCGACCCGTCTAATTTCTCATATACCTCAAAAGGCTCGTTCGGCACTATACCGTCTAACTGCTCAAGGCTGAAAAACTTACGGAAAGGTCGGGCGACTATTTGCCAATCATGAGTAACGATAAGCCCGCGACATTGCTCGGTTGCGTCGTTCCAGCGCCAGGCGTATTGCGCTTTTGGGCTATAATTTAGGATATACAGCTGGGCAGTTGGGTGGGTCTTAATGTTTATGTAACCCGCCGCGATTTCACTCGCAATACTATCGACGTCTAGTTGCGTGAGCATGTTACAATAATCCCGCGAGTGCCAGCTGCAGAGCTATACATTTTTCTTCTGTAAGCGGCTGCTTTGTTACTGCGCCCATAATTCTCCACTCATCTGGTATCCCGCGCGAGGGACTGCCCTGCGTCCATTGAATTGGGTATATACAAAGCGAGGCAGACACTACAACGCTATTCCCGAGAACGAGAACGTGCGCGCCTGCCGGAGCCATAGGCCTAATCGCGCCTAGCGCTCGGAGCCACGTATACGGCGGAACCGAGAGTGGCGCTATGGTTGGCATAAGCTCTAACATTACTTAGGCTCCGGTATGCAGTTGTTAATATCGACTCGAGCAAAGCTGGGCGTACCTAGCCCGGTTAAGCCGTTATACAGAAACGTAACGGTTTGACCTATCCACCTTTTTCGATCTTTCAGAAACTGGGCCGCTTGCTCCCGAGTACCCTTAAAGGCTGCCTCAAATTGCCGGCCTTTCCAATTTAACACAATTTTCTTGCCGGTTCCGCTCCAGTTACCTTTACCCTCCACGATATCGACTATAGCGGCTTCGGCGTCATCTTCTAATTTGACTTTGAGCAGATTCTTGCTACGTTTATGCTCGTATGGCATATGCTTGTAACGCAATATTACGCCTTCGTGCCCATCTTGTATAAGCGCACTGAAATGCTCCTCAAGATCGTTTTGGCTCTTTAGCGCTATATCTTGCACGGGCATTATCATCTGTATTCCTGCGCCATTAGTTACATGACTATCAATCCAAGCTTTACGCGCATAATACGCGGATGTTGGCCCAAGCTTCTTGGTGAAGCCGTAACCATCATACACAAAGAATTTCACTAATTCGCGGCTCTTCTTTAGATCATCTTCCGTAATATTCACCGTTCTGCGAATAAGCTTACTTAGCTCATTTAGCTGCTGCCGCAAATCCATATTAAATAGCTCGCCGTCCAGTACCGCATCGGGGTACTTGGTAAAGAATGCCACAAGCCTGGCTTCGATATGCGGGCAAGTCATGTACCGCTCGCCTTTTCGCGTGAATAATCCAGCCTTTGTAGCGATACAGCGCATACCATTAAATTTACACTGGAGCAGCCAGTTACCTTCCTCGAATGATTCCAGCTTTCCGCTGTAATCGCTATATTTCTTTGCGAGCATAGGCTGCACGAATCTACTCTTCGTTACGTCCGCGACATTACGGTGATACGCTAGCTTTTCTTGTTTCTTGTATTTTGCGAGAATTTCAGCTGTAGCTTGTTGTGCGGCATTAGTCATATTAGCTTGGCCAATATTTTTTGGTTCGGCAATAGTCCACTTTGACGTGACTAAACTACCAGACGACAGGCCAGCCACAGTGCGGTATTTGCCGGCATCTTGTTCCATATACCAGACACGAATATTCCCAGCTGAATCTTGTTTGTAAAGTTTTGTGTACTTAATCACTTGCGTGTAACCCCGTTATGAACATCAGGAAAGAAAAAACGCGTGTAATGCCCGGAGGCCATACCGGATCTGCGAATCGTCGACTCGGCCTCGAGCCATCTGGCCTGTAGTATGTTTATCGCGTACGCGGCAGCATAATATGGATTCTGCCGTATCGCCCACTCACCTGCTAGGAATCTAGAATTGATATGTACGGCGTAACGGTATGCCGTAGATGCGTGGGCGGCTAAGTCGCTCTCGACAAGCTCCCAGCGCCCGGGGATCATAGTCGTCGCATACAGAATGGCCACCTCGGGGCGCAGGGCGATTGCTGGCTCACCAAGGCGCCAGCGGCCGCGGATAATCTTAGTTGCATACCTGAAGGCTGTATATGCTGTACTACTGATTATAGGCTCACCACGCGGAAATCGACCTTTGAGAAAATTCGTAGCATAACATAGCGCCGTAGCGGGATCTAGAATAACCCCGTCAAGTACGCTCCTCGGAACTTTGCGCCCGCCATACGCCGCTATCGCCTCTATAGCTGCGCGATCGGGTTGGTGTTTGGTCGCGGCCCATCCAGGGAGTCCGTCATCGATTCCATCGAAACTTTGGCTGCTCATGAGATCGATACTTTGGCTGCTCATGAGATAGTAGCCTCGTCCTCGGCGTATCCGGTTAATTGCTCCACCAGCTCCTTGTTGTCAATTAGCATCCAGGTGCGTGGGCGCGGATCATCGACATAATTCATACGTCGAAATTCTGCTAGATCGTAGCAATAGGCCGCGGAATCAAAATTTAAATTACGCCAAACACAGATAACAGCTTTTGTTCCTGCGAATATAGCGTCCAGTGCGGCTTCCATCGTCACTACCCGGGCCGTGAACAGTTTAACTAATTGATCTACTTTATCTTTAGGCCTAGGCGTCTCAAGGTAATAACCCATAAATGCTCCTGTTAAGTTGGACTACTATCGGTTCTTTGGGACGGAACTTCTGCGGCATTTAAGCCGTGATGTGTCGTTAACTTTAGCGTCATCCACGGGAGCGGAAGTGGGATGATAGCCGCAAAGGGACTCGAACCCCTAACCTCCTGCGTGTAAAGCAGGCGCTCTAACCAATTGAGCTATGCGGCCGTGGGCTATGCAACAACTTCGCTGAAGGCCCTAATAGCAAAAGGGAAATGGAATATGCTGGATCAAAGCTCCAGGGGGCTTTGACTCAGGTGGTAGGAGTCACCAGTGGAGCAAATTAATGCTATAGTCGCGCGCGGGCGTCGTAACAGATTACGCTTGCGCGAAACACCACTGGATTTATGTTAATATTATGGCCGAGGCGGGACTTGAACCCGCATAGAGTTTCCCCCGAGGGATTTTAAGTCCCTTGCGTCTGCCAGTTTCGCCACTCGGCCAGAACGTCGAGGGGCGCTAGTCGCCGCTTCTGCAGCAGTAATCAACTGATCCGGGCGGATCGTGATTACTATACTAGCGCCCCTCAACGTTAATCGCTATTTTTGCGTAGGGCCCCACACAAACAGGGTCCCATTCTTGACACAGCACCATTGCTGGCGCTGTGGATCCCACCAATACTTTATCACATCAGCCTCATGATGCGGTATAGCGGTGGGGGTCGGCCCGTTGTAGACCGGCGGCGGTGGTGCGGCTACATGTGGCCGCGGTGGCCGTATGGTTTGCCGCACGTGCTGTACCGTGGTCATCGACATTCCGATGACCTGTAGAATCACCAGGATGGCTGCGAGAATACTCATTCTTCACCCATCCTTTCTTCTTCGCGAGCTGCGCGTGCGAATTCACGAGCCAGCTCTCGAGGGACCCGGTCTGGCTTTGGTAGCCATTGCGGATTTGCATGCACCCACGCATCGAACGCGCGGCACGTTAGCTCTTCGTCCGATATTAACACCGGACGATTTCTCGGATTGACACGACTCCTGTCGTACGAATCCAGCCTATTCTCCCTCATAAACCTCATGTGTCCATCTCCTTGACACACCTACTGAACGCGTCTCCCGACACGGGGTAAATTTATTTACCGCTATCGCTAGTAGCACGCGCTACTATGATACTTAATATGCCAGGTTTTGTGCGATTATTTAGCGGCGCTGATATCAAAAAAAAGCGCACTGGAATTACTTCCAGTGCGCTTCCCTAGTAGGCTACGCAGCACTACTAGGCGGGCGGATCGAGTGGCGATGGGCGAATAAATCGACGCTGCTCCAACTCAACAACATCGAGCGCGCCGCGGAGCTCTGCGGCCATTGCGCTCAGTTGGTCCTCGGCTAGGCCGCGCTGGAGCGCCAACTTAGCCGCTCGCGATATGGCCGCGCAGTGCATGAAGATGAGGCCGGCAAACTTCTCCACATCTGTCAAGTCATACAAGCCCGCGTGATTTTCCGTTCGCATAATGTTCTCCTGGTGGTTGTCCTGTGTGCGGCATACAAAGAGCACAGTAACTAATATGCCACGTAATCAGCTATTATTTAGCTGGTCTCCCAGTTGAATTGCGTTTGCGTTTCTTCCACCTCAGCCATAGTGCGTGCGCATTGCTCTAGGTCGCTCGCGGCTGTCCGTAGCGCCGAGACTATATCTTCGATGTTGGCGGCAGTCTGCGCGGGTAGGCGTAAATGATATTTTAATTCAGGGCCGAAATAAAATCTTACTTCTGTGCGTTTATGCGCGGACATGTTCTATTTCCTTAATATGATGTTTACGAAAATAACAGGCAGTACAGGTTGGTAAATAAGTTTCTTCAAAGCCTAGTTGTATGGATGGCCCCTCTCTGGTTGGGACGCCATTACTGAGCTTTAGATTGAATACCGCTTTTTTATTGCAGTCTACACATGTAGTTTTGATCTCCTCTATGGAATCTGCCAGTGCCATTAATTCCGCAGAAGCCGGAAATAGTTGGCCCCGAAAATCTGTACGTAGACCGTAACAGATAACCGGTGTCGCAAATACCGTCGAGTGTGCGACCGCGTGTAATGCCCGAATATTTTCAGGCGATAAGAACTGGGCCTCATCGACCAAAATGCACGAGATTTGTCTATTGTATTTACGCAACTTCGCGCTAATAGGGAACTCAGCTGGACTAGTGGGGATGATTATATCCGCTGGCATCTGTAAACCCGCGCGCGTACCGATGATGTCTAGACCAAATCTAATATCAATTTCTGGTTTAGCTAATAGAACTAATTTACCCTGTTGCCGATAATTATGGGCTACAGCAAGAAGATTAAGCGTTTTAGCGCTGCCGACGACGCCGTAGCGAAAATAGAGTTTAGCCATGAGTTAAGGTTTAAGGTTCCGGTAGAGTAAATCAATTTTTGTATTAGTTGGAAAATGACGTAAAGCAGCCTGGGCCTTTACGCTAATCACTATAGGTATAATAGCAGGATTTTTAGCCGACGCAAGTTCTTCGAGTAACTTTCTGGCTAAGATAAGCGCTAACTGCTCTTGTTTATGGCTAGGTGTAGGCATAACTTGCGCCACAGTTTAGCGTCCGCAAAATTGGATTACAGCCCAGTCAGCGCGTCGGATAACTGTTGCGCGACTATGGCTGTGGTGGTTGCGTTCTTTAGTCGCTCACCCATACTGCCGCTCGTGTTCATGGCGGACGTCAAAGCATCCCAGAATGCCTGAGGAGTCATGAGTAAAGTGCCGGTCGTAGCGTCTGTCGCTACGCCACTCAGTACGTTGGCTACGCTAGGTACAGCCAGCGTTCCAGTCTGTGACCCATTATCGTAGACAGTGCCTAAGCGAACGTTTGCGGGCGAAGCAGACACAACCGATGCTGTAGTGACAAGAGTTTTCTTGGAAAAACCAAAGCGGTGCATAGCAGCAGTGTTGTCTGTGAGGTCAGTTAGTCGGATTGGACCTTCAGTCGGGCTTGCACCGAGGTCGCCGTATTCTATTCCTTCTATGTTCACAATTCCGCCGGTAGTTGCATTTCTCACCCCTGGGAAAGCGACGAGTGTTGTGCCAGCAATTGCCTTGCCTTGAATTGTCACAGTTCCGGTCGATGTATTGTTGTGTACACCGTAGCCACCAGGCCCACCCCAGGCATCATCGCGTATAGTAACGATTGCATTGCCTGTCTGGATAAATCCGTTGGCCGTGCTGGTTGTTGTACCGCCGGTGACTTTGCCGTTGATGGCGATGGTTGGCGAAGAGGTCGATGTGCAACTCAAGCCGTGCGCACCGCTACCCGATCCTGCCGCAATGTCGCCATTGATCGTGATGGCGCCAGGGGTTGTTCCGGTGTAGATAAACCCAGTCCCAAGAGTACCGCCAGATACATTATTGTTGATGGTTATGTTGCCGCTTCCACTATCCTTCACGCCATAGGCCGTACCATTTGAGCCGCCAGTGACGACACCCGTGATAGTGACGTGACCTGAACCAGCGGTGCGGTCGAAACCATTACCATTCGCAGCGGTTCCTGCGGTTACGGAGGCTCCCAGAGTTACGGTGCCGTCTCCTGCGGCATGAGTCACACCAGAACCAGCCGATCCAGCAACAACATTGCCAGTGATACTCAGAGTGCCTGTCTGTGTACTATTGCTGAAATACAATCCGTCCGACGCGCTCGCGGTTCCTGTACAAGTTCCGGTGATGATAACATTGGTTGTTGCAGCAGAGTATATGGTGTATATGCCATAGCTTGATGTTAGCGTTCCCCCTAATACGTTCCCATTGACTGTGATGTGACAACGGCCGACATTATAGAACCCAATACTACCGGCGATGACGCCACCAGTTACGTTGCCAGTGATTGTTACCGTACAGAGCCCTGCGCCCGAGGGTCGATTGATGCCATAACTTAGCGCACCGCCACTCGACCCGGTGACATTGCCCGTGATGTTGAGAGTCGTGAGTGCTGTAAAGACTAAGGCGTTCGAACTACTGCCCGTACCACCATTGAGATTACCTACAATAGTAAGGGTCGTAGCCTCAGTTACATTTACGCCAAAGGTGTTAGTGGTTGAGCCTCCCGTAATGGCCCCGTTGATTGTCAGACTGCTTGTTCCTGTGCTGTTGAATAAGATGCCATTCTTTGTGGCTGTCGAGCTACTATTGACGGCGCCATTGACGGTAACGTTGGCGCCAGCTCCCGTAACACTGAAACCATTTGTGATTGTGCCACTGAACGCAGTTATCGCGGTACTTGCACGACCAGTCAGCGTGAACGTGATATTTGACGCAGACAGCAGCAAAAGTTGCGCTGTGGTTGAGGCGGCAGGAGTGAGTGTGGCCGTCAATGTCACACCAGATGTAGTACAGAGAAAATGGCCACCAGCCGTCGCACTGCCTGTGGTGTCGGCTCGAATATCATTTACTCCGGTATTAACATTTAAATTTATGGTGAAGCTATTCGCTATCAAAGTGTCCGAACTTGTGAAAGACGGAAACAGATCACTAGCCGTACCATTAAATGTTGTAGCCCAAACATCAGTAGCGTTTACGTCACCGGATTTTCTTGCAAAATAGTTTGGCATAATTTATCCCTATTATGTATAGCTTGTTGTTAGTCTGTCATCCCACTTCACATTCGTCGCCGAAATAGTCGTGCTACTAACCGCGCCAGCGCCGGTGTAGACCGTCTTTCGAATCCGCCACACACTGGCTGATGTCGCTGATCCCGTGATTGCCCAGCCAAAATATGTCGTGCTGGTAACCGTATCTGCCCGGATGTCATTGTTTGCGGGGGCCAGGGCGACAATAGCCTGAGCCACGCGCTGAGCCGTCCATGCCGTCCTGGTCGTGTCGGTTCCCGCTTCGGCCACGGCTTGCGATACAGTTGTTCCAGTCCACTCTCGTGTGTCTGAGAATCGTGCGTCGTTATCGAGCGCGACCGTACCGGCGGCATCGGGAAATACTATCGCTCGGTTGGCCGTGGGGGCGTGTGATAGCGTCGTTACGAAGGTGCCGTTGGTCAGGTTGAATGTGGATCGCGTCTGGATGTAGGCGGTGGCGCTAGCCGTGAAGATGTGGGCGCTAGCGCCCAATGTGGATATAGTGGCGTTGGAACCTGCCGTCTGCATGAAGGCGTGGCTGCCGTTCGTGTAGAAGCTGGCATTGGCGCCGTTCGTATAGATGTAGGCAAACTGGCTGTTCGTGTAGACGGCTGTCCCATTCGTCAGCAGCGGCCCATTCACGACAAGAACACCGCCAGCACCCGTGGTCACGAACATATTCGCGGTAACGCCAATTGCCCCGGCGTTGCTGATCGAACCGTGAACATGGGAAG
>Ga0163154_10002661_pt1 | contig 25794 bp, 22 predicted proteins | sample OliLakLV19MP9P1_FD_148649 | JGI IMG/M metagenome (GOLD analysis project Ga0163154, IMG submission 148649) | Freshwater microbial mat bacterial communities from Lake Vanda, McMurdo Dry Valleys, Antarctica - Oligotrophic Lake LV.19.MP9.P1 | ecosystem: Environmental > Aquatic > Freshwater > Lake >... | reverse complement strand
TGGAGGCGTGGTAATCGATAAACAGTCGTTTGATTGGGTAGATATTTTTAAAGAAAACCAAAAAGAAGCCCAAGTCCTCGCGTTAGAAATCCGTAGGCAAGAACAGGAATTAAACGAAATGTTGTACGCATTGTATGGCTTCTCACCTGCCGAAATAGAGCTAATAGAAAATGCAAACTAACCGACGCGATACGCAACTTCCAAGTAAAGATAGAAAAGAAGTAGGCGCGTTTTACACGCAAAATTTCATAGCACGTTATATGTTACGCACAGCGATAGAAAGTTATCTTTCAGAAGCGAAAGATACTCTTTTATTGCTCCCGTCTATCAAAGTATTGGATTTATCTTGTGGCGATGGTGTTTTTTTATCTGAAGCTTATTTTTGCCTTTTAGAAAAATACAAAATGCACTTACCCACCTTTCAAAATCCTGAAAAATGGATAGTTGAAAATAATCTTTTTGGAATAGATACAGACATAGTAGCAGTAAAAATTTGTAAAACCAACCTCTTAAATTTAAGTGGTTTTGAGTGCGATAATATCAAAGCAGGCAACTCTTTGATTGATGATAAAAACTTGAAAATCATAAACGAAAAAGGCGCGGAAGTGCTATATGAAAAAAGTTTTGACTGGGCTGCTATTTTCCCCAAAGTATTTGCTAACGGAGGCAAGTTTGATTTGGTAATAGGCAATCCGCCATATATAAGGCAAGAAATCATAGAAGATTGGCAGAAGAAATACCTCGAAAAACGCTATAAAAATGCCGCTAAAGGTGCAGCAGATTTGTATGTGTATTTCTATGCCAAAGGGCTTGAAATGCTACAGCCTGATGGAATACTTGCCTACATCACGCCCAACAAATGGTTCAAAACCAAATATGGCGAAGGTTTGCGCAAACTACTTAAGCCACTCGAAATAAAACAAATAGTGGACTTTTTTGAAAATCGAGTGTTTGAAGATGCCAGCACAGAACCGCAAATCATTGTTTTGAAAAACAAACTCTCCAATCAAGATTTTGATTATTTCCCTATCACAGAAGAATTGGTAGGCAAGATAGGACTCGAAAACTTTGGGGAACACTTGCCTGAACGCCTCATAGTAGAAAAGAAAAATTTAGAAGAATCGGAATGGGTATTCACCACAGGCAAAAAACAACACCTTTTGGATACGATAGCAGGCAAGAAAGGCTTGCCTACCGTTTCGCTGAAAGATTATACCAATGATAATATTTATCGAGGCATTGTTACAGGTTTGAATAAGGCGTTTATCATTGACCGCGCCACGAAAGAAGCACTTATCAAACAAGACGTAAGAAGTGCCGATTTGATAAAACCTTATATCCAACCTACAGACATCAAAAAATGGCATCTCGAAGGCAAGGAGGAAAGTTATTTTATCAATACGGATTATGATATTGAAATTTCGGCTACCAAATACAAAGCTATTCATAAATACCTAAAACAGTTTGAAAAAGAGTTGAAAGAAAGGCAAGATAAAGGTAAAACGCACTATAACTTACGCTCTTGTAATTATTACCAAGAGTTTGACAAGCCTAAATTGATGTATATTTATACAGCTCTTGAGCATCATTTTTATTATGATACTGAAGGTTATTATATCAATAATTCAGGATATTTTATCGCTGATGCAGACCTATTTTTGTGCGCTTATTTGAACTCACCTATTTTTAAGTTTTACAAAAAACTAAAATTTGTAGCGTATGGCAATGCAGACGAGGGAGGTAGAAATAAGTTGGACTATAACAAAATGGTGCAAGTGCCTGTGCTTGTTGTCTTGCCTGCCCAAAAACAGCCTATAGAGCAGAAAGTAGCTGATTTACAAATACTTAGCAAAGAGTTGCAGAAGAAGTCAGAGAAACTACTCAACGAGGCAAAAGATAAGTTTAAGCCCGAAAAAATAAATGGCAATTTGCGTAATTGGTATAACTTGACGTGGGATAAATTTAAAAGCGAAATCAAGAAATATGGAGGCGTGGTAATCGATAAACAGTCGTTTGATTGGGTAGATATTTTTAAAGAAAACCAAAAAGAAGCCCAAGTCCTCGCGTTAGAAATCCGTAGGCAAGAACAGGAATTAAACGAAATGTTGTACACATTGTATGGCTTCTCACCTGCCAAAATAGAGCTAATAGAAAATGCAAACTAACCGACACGATTCATACGTGTCCTCGCTTGCGTTGTTGTTGATGTTTGGAAAAATTTGGGGTGATTTTATTCTGCCTTGCCGTTGCGTGAAACCGTGCTGAGGTCAGCCACGTGTGGGGCTATTCATAGTGTAACCTCATTCGAAAAGGGGTTCTATTATGAATAGCCGCACGCAGGTGCAACTACAGAAATATTTTTCAGCCGTTGCGTATAGCCATATTTATACGAAACTGGAAAACGTATAACAAGGATTAGCGGAAATAAATTGCTGATAATGAGGTAGTTATATTTTGAAAATATGTAGCAATTTACTTCGCCAATCCTCTCAATGAAACATTGTTACTGTGCTTTGCGACAGAAAATTTACGGCAACAGATTTCTCAGATTGCCCTATTTTTTGACGTGATAGATGTATATTTTTTGTCCGATAGACAACCTATCGGTGTCTTTTAGGTTGTTCCATTGCAGTAATTCAGTCGTTTTGACATCGTATAATTGTGCAATCAAATAAGGATATTCATCTTCGGCAACTATATGTGTAATGCGTGTACAAGGCACTTCGAGCTTTAATCGCTGCCCTTTCTTTAAATGCAAGGGTTCTTTTAAGTGATTCCAATGTGCTATATTGGTTGCCGTTACATGGAATTTAGCTGCTATTTTTTCTACATAATCATTTTCTTTTACCTCATAATATTTGAGGATAATTTTTTCACTCCCTTCTGTTTCAATATCTTCTTTTTTAGCATTTTCAACGGTTGCATTGTATGCTTCTTCTTCTTTGGACATTTCTCCTCGCATCAAAGGCGTTTCTTTTTTAGGTGTGATATTGACTCTGCTATCAAAAAACTTGTACCTCAATACAAAAGGGTGTGTACCTGCCTGCTTCTCTTCTTTGGCAAAAACGACTTCGGCGGTATTTGAGGTAGCTTGCTGTACTTCTATGATGTGTTGCTGCGAAGTTATTTCTTTGATAGGCAAGTCGGTGTGAAAAACAACCTTCAGGTCATAATGTGCATTATCACCCTCTGCTATATTTTGAAAGGCAGGCAAGCGAAAAACGGATAAATCGCTTTCTATTTCACAAATAACGGCATAATGCCAAATAAGTTCCAACGCTTCTTGTGCAAGTATGTCAGGCATTAAAAGTGGCTGTGTGGGGGCAGTATAAGCATCTTTAGGCAAGTTGGGTTTACGAATAATGACCTTGCCTGCTACCGAACCCTGGAACGCATCAATATCTGTAGGAATGACACAAGAGAGTGCGACAGGCATATCTGTTGTGTTTTTATAAACTTGATGCACTGTAACTGCAGCACGCAGACCATCTATTTGAACCACGACTTGCGTATTTTGATGTGGCAAAGGCGATAGCTTTTCAGGCGAGTTACCTAAACGAAAATAGGGAAAAAACACACGTTTTTCGGTAGCTGTTTGGGCAAATGTGTTTTGCGTAAGCAACAACAAACAAAAGCCTGTCCAATATAATGTTTTCATACCCTCATGAAACGTAAATATTGTACCAAAAATTGACTTTCCCCCTACATTTCTGTTTTTTATCTTTATTGTTCTTACGAAAATGTTTCTAAAGACCTCACACCTTGCCCTCTCTCCAATTTGGAGAGAGGCAAAAGGGCATTCGCAAGAAGTCTTTTATAAAACGCCTTTGGTGCTGGGCAGGTCTGTATATTCTGTACGTTGAAAAGCGGCTTTGCACGCCCTCGCAAAGGCTTTGAATACGGCTTCTATCACGTGGTGGGCGTTCTTGCCAGTCGCCTTTATATGCACAGTCGCTTTGCTATTATCGGCAAAAGACTTAAAGAAATGCTCAAAAAGCTCTGTAGGCACGTCGCCTACACGCTCGCGCATAAAAGGCACATCCCAAACCAAATAGCTTCGCCCACTAAAATCGATGGCTACTTGCGCTTGCGCTTCGTCCATAGGCAAGGTGAAAAAACCGTAGCGTTCTATCCCGCGTTTACTGCCTAAGGCTTTCAACATAGCATCGCCCAATGAAATCGCCACGTCTTCTACCGTATGATGCTCGTCTATGTGAAGGTCGCCTTGTGCATCTATTTTGAGGTTCAGGCGAGCATGTTTAGCGAATTGCTCCAGCAAATGGTCAAGAAAATCTAAGCCTGTATTGATGTCATATTTTGCTTGCCCATCAAGTTCGAGGTCTATTTGGATTTGGGTTTCATTGGTTTTGCGTACTATGGAAGCGTTGCGGAATTGGCGCGAGTACGCTTGCTCCTCAAGAGCCAAAAACAGATATACCTCTTCCCAATCCGTTGTAATAAGTTCTATGATATTTTCTATGGCAGGATTGCTGAATTCAAGTCCATGCACAGGGTTATGAATCAGAATGCCTCTCGCGCCCAAATTGCAGGCAAGTTCCATATCGGTTAGGCGATCGCCTATCACAAAACTACGTGTAAAATCGTATTCGCCGCCTTTCATGTAAGGTGTGAGCAAGCCTGTACGCGGTTTGCGGGTAGGCAAGTTCTCATGTGCGAAACTGCGGTCAATCAATACATCTCGAAAAACAATGCCTTCATTGGCGAATGTGGCGAGCATTTTGTGGTGCGGTGTCCAAAAAGTTTCTTCAGGGAAGCTATCCGTTCCCATGCCGTCTTGATTGGTTATCATCACCAATTCGTATGGCAGTTCGCGGGCTATTTTGCCAAGATTGTTTATCACTTTGGGGTAAAAAGAGAGCTTTTCAAGGCTATCTACTTGAAAGTCAATCGGCGGTTCTATTATCAGCGTGCCGTCGCGGTCAATAAGCAAAAGTCGTTTCATGTTTGAGAGATGGTATAAGAAACAAAGGTTTTAATAAACTAAACTAAACTAAACTAAACTACTTTACCGAAAAGAGCGCGTTGGCGAACAACAGGTTGCCGTTGTACCAAAAGCCTCTGAAAAGTGGCGTTTCAGGCAAGAAGATAAGTTTGCCGCGCCCGATATTTTCTACCCCAAAAGCGAATGTGTTGCCGATTTTTTGTTGCATGACTTGTCCAATAAACCCACTCACGAGTGGCATTTTGCCATAAACACCCACGTTCCAATGTCCTTTGGGCAAAAGTGGATAATGCTTTTGGTTTAAGCGCAAGCTGTAGTATATTTTGCCTAAACCATAGGCAAGTGGGTGGGTGTCATCAAGTTCAACCCTACAAATAGCCCCGCCTGTAGTTTCAGAAAGCGTATTTCGTTCTCGATGCTCATACCTTTCAAGGGTTTTGGGTGTTTGCAAGTTCTCTGTTTCGTTTTTTTGTTCCTCTTGTATTTTGGCTATGCGTATGCCCATAGCACTTGGGCTGTTTTTTTGTATGATAAAGTTCATAGCATTGTCGAGTGCAATGACTTTCCCACCTTGTTTTGCGTATTCAAAAAGTTTTTCGCTGTGTGTATTGTACTTGCCTGTAGGCAAGACAACAATATCAAAGTTTTTTAAATCAATATCCGATAGCATTTCTTGTTGGACAACCGTAACGGGATAGCCCAAGTCGCGTTCAAAGTGATGCCACACTGCGCCAAACTCTGTTTGGTCTGTTCCTTGCCCGCCGACTAAGGCTATTTTTGGCATTTTGATAGGCATTACGTATTCAGAACCCAAATCGTTGCCTACTTCTACCGCGCCTGAAGTGAGGGGAGTAAGTTCTTTGGCTGACTCTTGCATGAGCAGTTGCAACTGTTGTTCAAAATTAGCTATGCGCTTGTTGTCGGAGCGCAAGATGACCAATGTACCTGCTTGATAATCTATGCTGTTGGTTTTGAATGGATTAACGGCTTGCCTTACTTTGATACCTGCTTTAAAAAGCTTGGCTAAAAATTTCGCGTCTTCGAAGTCGCGCCATGTAGCGAGGTAGGCGAAAGATAGCGCGAGTGTTGGTGTAATAAAAGGCGTGGTTTCTAATTTTTTTAGGGGCGTTATTTTTTCTTTTACGGCATACGCTTCCAGTCCGTACGCGAAAGGCAAAGCCCATGCGGTAAGGTCGTAAGTAAGGCTATCCTCAAGTTTTGTTTGTGGTTCGAGAAGTGTATTCAAGAGGCGCGACTGTGGTTGGTAAAGCGTAAGCACCCAATCTTTTTCTTCGAGTGAGAAGATTGTGTCTTTGTTTTTGTGATATGCATAACCGCGCAACTTGCCTGCCTTGCCTGCCTCGCCTATTTGGATATAGTTTTTTTGTAAAAACTGTTTGAAACTACGCAACTTGCCTGCCGAGTTGGTATGTTTGATGATATAGGTTTTGTATTCGCCTTCGGGTTTATTCAAATTTTCTTGAAAGAAGTCGCGGAAGTTGCTCAATAGTTTGTCTTTATTACGCAATGTAACGGCTATAGTATTGAGGCTTGCCTCCCAATGATTGCGCACACGCGCCGCGAAATAGAGCGTGTCGCCTGCAGCGCGTTTGATGCCCAATCCAGCACGTATGCCGCCTTGCTCGTAGGTAAGTCCTATCGCGCCATGCAAAGAAGGATAAGTATCACCATAACTTGGGTAAAAGAAATCATACGTTTCTTTGGTAAAATACGGCTCTTGCCTGCTGTCAAAGTTCTGTTTATTTTCTTTGGCTATAGTTTCTGAGAATTCGCGTTGCCACTTGGAGGCGAAAGGGTGTATTGGGTGCGCAGGCGGTCCGAAGAAATAGGATTGCTCATAGCCCATTTCGTGAATGTCTATGTGGACTTGTGGTAGCCATTGGCGGTAAAGGTCTGTACGGAACTTTGTTTCCTGTTGTGTTTGCCATGCCCAGTCGCGGTTGAGGTCATACAAATAATGGTTGTAGCGACCTCTTGCCCACGGCTCGGCATGTTCCCAGCCTTCTGGGTTTACGTCTGTTTGTTTGTTTTGTACGGTTTGATACCAATGTGCATACCGTTCTCTGCCGTCGGGGTTTTGGCAAGGGTCAATGACGATGACTAGATTTTTCAACCAATTTTGCACCTTTTCGCTGTTATCAGTGGCGAGTTGATGAAGGAGTGCCATCGAAGCCTCCGTTCCTGCGGGTTCGTTGCCGTGTACTGTATAGGCGAGCCATACTATGGGCAGTTGTAAGCCGCTTACCTGCCCCTCTATCATGCCTGCATGCTTGAGGTTGTTTTGGCGTACTTCCTCCAACTTGGCTAAGTTTTCAGGGCTGGAAACAAATATAGCCTGCAAACCACGTTTTTCATACGTTTTGCCGTATTCGATAGCTTTCAAACGCGGGCTTTGGGAGGCAAGGTGCTGTATATAGCGCGTAAGGTCGTGGTGGAGCGTAAAAGCATCACCCAATTCATACCCTAAAAACTCTTTGGGTGTTTGAATTTGCGCTTGAGCAAAAGATGTTGTTACAATAAAAGTAAACAGTAAAAAGTAGCGAATCATAAACAAACGTATGTTTTTGCAAATATAGGCTATTTTTTTGTAGTGTTTATATTTATGCCGTTGTTGTTGTTGTTTGGAAAAATTTGGTGTAACTTTGTTCTATAGCCACCCTGTGCTACCTAATTTTTCGACACCAACAACCACACGCAAAGGCTGTCTGTTGGTGTCAAAAAAATGCAGCAGAGAAATGTGTATGAAATATGGTGCTCCGACAATTTTAGTGGAGCAAGTTATAAACCACATAGAAAGATATGGCACACAGTGTTTCGGGCTATGTTCTCTATGTTTCTATGTGGTTCAACACAAAATTTGTCAGAGTACCTAATTTATTTACCTGTACTTCCAAAACCGCCTGTGCCGCGTATCGTATCATCGAGTTCAGCTACAGGCAACCACCCTATTTGTGTATAAGGCGCAACGACTATTTGAGCAATGCGTTCTCCATTTTGGATAATGCATGGCTCTTGTGAAAGATTGACGAGCAGTATTTTGACCTCGCCTGTATAGTCGGCATCTATTGTACCCGGTGAATTCAGTAAGGTTATGCCGTGTTTAAGAGCGAGTCCACTACGCGGGCGAATTTGCGCCTCATATCCTTTTGGCAGCTGTATATGAATACCTGTCGAAACGAGTACGCGCTCAAAAGGTGCGAGCGTGATGGTAGCAGGCAACCATGCACGCAAGTCCATTCCTGCTGCGCTTTCGGTTGCATAAGCAGGCAATGGATTGTCAGAGTGATTGATTATTTTAACAAGAGGCAAGTCTTGATTATGCATACGGGAAGATATGGAAAGTGAGCTTTACATCATCGCGGTATTCCTCACCACTTTCTAACATATCTACATCTTCGTTTTGATAGTACCAATTAATGGTAACTGTTCCGCTTCTTTGCATTTTATAATTGTGCAACAAGTTCATGATTTCAAGGAAACGGCGTGAAGAACTGGTATTAAAATAAGTCATGCGAAAGTTCAGCGTGATATTTTTGCCTCCTTCCGATGTATATTGTTTGAGCCATTCGAAGATAGGTTCAAAGAATTCGAGCGTGTATTCGTGGTAAGACTCCCCTGAAAAACTGAGTACGCCTGTTTCGGCGTTTAGGTTCACTTCGGGGATGTATTCCGAACCCGGTATATAAAAATTGTTCATGGTTTTAGTAAAGCGAGATTAATTAGGTTTAGATAGTTTCCACTTTATCAATACGAACAGAGAGCGCGAGGAAAGTATTTTGGTCATCTATTTCAACGACTTGATACTCCAAAGGATGCCCTGAGCGGCGCGCCATGTCTATGAGTCCAATGTTTGCGCCTATTCCTCCTGTGGGGCGGCGGCGTTGTTTCACATAATAATCTTTGAGTTCGTCAGCCGAAAGTTGGTTTATGTAATCACAACGTTGTGTTATCCCTTCGACCTTTTCGTTCTCAATTAAATTACCAGATGATAATACGAGGTATTGAGGGTAGTTTTGTATCAGTATCACACCTACGCCTGCCGTACGCCCTTTGGTAGCCGAATATTCTTTTTGAGCGGAGTGGTGGTATATGTTTTGGGCAAGCTCTACAAATACGGCAAACGTCTTTTTGCTGATTTGGTAGGAGCCGAGCTTACTGCGAAGGCTTACTCCTACATCAGCCAACACTTCTTGTGAGATTGCTCCTTTGAAACTCAGGATAATCTCTTGTTTGTTCATATCATTAAAATAGTTGAACAAGGTTAATTTATCATCGCTCATACTCTGTGGGTTTGTGTGGGGCAATATTGTAGATTAGATTTTGTGCAAAATTACAATGTTTTATTACAACACGCATGCCATTATTAGTTTTTTTTTCAAAAAAAAGATAAACAGCCTACTATGAACGATTGATGTTTGATTTTTATCGGTTAATGACAACATTTGGCAAAAGCTTTTTCAATTTTTCAATTTCTTGTTCAGATATGGGATTGTTGCGAATTGAAATTTCTTTGAGTTGTTTCATGTTGCCCATGCTATCAGGAATGCGAGAAAGCCTGTTGTCATCTAAGTTCAGTATCTCTAAATTTGGCATAAGTGTGATAGCATTGGGCAAATCGCGCAATTTGTTCACACTGATGTCCAATTCGTGCAATTCACGCAATTTTGAAAAGTCGTCTGCTATAAAGTGCAATTTGTTACCTGATATTTTAAGTCGTTTCAGCGATTCTATGCTTGTTATGGCGAGTGGCAGCGAGTCAATTTCATTATTCATCAGGTACAGTTCCTGTAAATTACTGAAACCTTGCAAGTTTTTGAAGTATTTTATAAAATCAATTTTAGCATTGTTACTCAAATCCAAGTGCTTAAGGCTTTTGATGGTTGCGATAGAAGCAGGCACTTCCTCAAGTGCATTGAAACTGATATTAAAACTTTCTAAATCCTTTAGGTCTTCAAAATTTTTGGGTAATGACTTTATCTCGTTTGCCGATAGATTGAGCGTTTTGAGGTTGCTGAGCTTCAAAATTTGGCTGGGTACGTCCTTTATGCCGTTGTCGCTCAGGTCCAGCAGCTGCATGCTTGTAAAATTGCCAATACGCCCCGACAAATCCACGATTTTGTTGCCTGCGATATTCAACTCTATCAAGTCTTTCATATTGCCTATTACGCTTGGGAAATCTACTAGTTGATTGCCTTTTAAGTTTAAGTAGCGCATTTTCTTGAGCTTGCCTGCTTTTGGGTTTAGTTCTGTGAGTTTATTGCCACTTAAATCCAAACGGGTGAGGTTGATAAGTTCGCTGATATTATCGCTGATGTCGCGTAGCCCGTTGCGGTGCAGGTTTAATTCTTGCAGGCGTTTGAGCTGTTTTATTTCAGAGAGTATGTGTGTTATATTCACTGCCGAGTCGCAAAGCAATTCTAAAGATGTCAGGCGTTGTAGTTTCGCAAGTTCTTCGGGCATGTCTTTCATGGTGTTCCAACCAATGCTTAACTCGCGCAAGTTTTCTGCATCGACAAGCAAATTCAAAATCCGCTTAAGGTCTAAGCGTGGGTTGTCATTCAGGGCAATTCGCCTTAGTTTTTTCGCCTTCAATATTTCTTTTGGCAAGGTGCTGAGTTTATTCCAACCCAAATGCAATTCTTCTAGATTTTTAAATTTTTCGATGCCAGCAGGCAAGGTAAGCATGTATTGCCATGTGAGGTCGAGCTTATAAACCAACTCAGGTGTCAACAACGCGCTTTCCATAGAAAGATAAAAAGTGTCTTTTTGGGCTGTCGCGAGCGGGGAAAGCCCCAAAAGTATGATAAAAAGCAAGAGGCGGGTGAGGGAAGTGTAAGTCATCAAGGCGTTTTTAGGTAGTGGTTCTAAATACATGCAACGCATTTTTCTAAAAATGCGTGTATTCTTATTTCATTGGCAAAGATAGCAGAAAGAGTTAAATTCATAAATATTTTCACTTTTTTTTATAAATTTTAAAAAAATACGGCTATTTGCAGTATGTTTGCTATAGATACGTTGTACCTCCCCATTTAATCTTAAATCTCTTCCTATGAAACTCGATGTAAGTCTGCTCAAATCCGTACTCAATATTTATGACGAACTCTTTAGCAATGGCGTTTCCTTAGTCTATCTTGGCGAATTTAACCATGAAATCACTAAAATGTTTACTTCTATGGCAGAAGATGACCTTGAGCGACAAAGCACCACCATGTCAGTAAAAAGACGTGTCTATCATGTGATGGTCGAAACCCTCCAAAACATGAACCGCCACTCTGACGAAATAGCCAATGACGACAACATAGGCAAGGGCTTGTTTATGATCGGCAAACGCAATGACTCTTATTTTGTAATCACCTCAAACCGCGTAACAGACGACAACAAGGAGAAACTGCAAAGCGCACTTAATCAAATCAATAGCGCAACAAGAGAGGAATTGAAAGAAATGTACAAGAAACAAATCAAAGGCGGCAAATTGTCAGACAAAGGCGGCGCAGGTTTAGGACTGATCGACATCGCCCGCAAAACCACAGGCAAGCTCGACTACCATTTTATTCCGTATGATTCGGATGACTACCTTTTTATTTTGAATGTTGAAATCAACACCCGCATTTTGAAAGAAGAAGCAGAAAAAGAGCTTGCAGAAAAAGAAGTGAAAAAAGCAGAAAAGGTAGAAAGCAAACCTGCAGAAAGTTAGGACTTCCAAAAAATGCACTAACTTTGCACCATGCAATTTTTAATAGACCTTGTACTCCACCTTGATAAACACATGGAAATGATTATCAAGGATTATGGTACGTTTACGTACTTGCTTCTTTTCCTTATCATTTTTATAGAAACGGGCATCATCATTATGCCCTTTCTACCCGGTGATTCGTTGCTCTTTGCGGTGGGGGCTTTTTGTGCAAAAGGCTCACTGGATTTGACAACTTGCCTCGTCTTGTTGTATATCGCAGCAGTATTGGGCGATACCGTGAACTATTGGATAGGGAAGCGCGTAGGAAGCAAAATATTTGACATGAAGTCGCGTTGGATAAAGCAAGCGTACTTGCAAAAAACCAAGCAATTCTATGAAAAACATGGCGGCAAAACCATCATACTTGCCCGTTTCTTGCCTATAGTCCGTACTTTCGCGCCCTTTGTCGCAGGTATAGGCAACATGGAGTACCGCAAATTCTTGCTCTATAATCTCGTAGGGGGTGCAGTTTGGGTATTGTTATTCACGCTATTGGGGTATTTTTTTGGTAATTTGGAAGTAGTCCAAAAGAACTTCAGCCTCGTTTTTCTGGGTATTATTGTGCTTTCAGTATTGCCTCCTTTGATAGAAATTATCCGAAGTAGAAACAAAAAGTAACAAGTTATGTCGTTTCTTCGGCTCTGTTTATGCCTCCTTGCCTGCCCGCTCATAGCCCAACCCGTTGTATTCAAGCGCGACATCGCCAAACAATGGATAGGCGGGCTTAATGCGCCACAAGTGCAAAAAATGCTTCTGAATGCAGATACTATAGCGGATTTGGTTGTTTTTGACCGCACTGCCTCGCGTTTTTTTACTTTCCTTGCTACCCCCGACAGCAAAGGCAATCTGCAATGGGTGTACAATCCTGCTTATGAAAGCATTTTTCCACGAACTGTAGGCTGGTTCTTGTTGCGCGACTACAATCGAGATGGCATACAAGACTTTTTTGCACACGCACCTGATGGCATACAAGTTTGGCAAGGCACGAAAATAGCCGACAAACCTGCTTTTATACCCATCACACAAGGCTTGACAACTAAAGGCTTGAGCGGTAAAATAAACTTGCAGGTAGCCATTACAGATATTCCTTGTATCCATGATATAGACGGCGATGGCGACCTCGATATACTCACTTTTGACTTTTCGCAAGGTAGTTATATTGAGCTACACCTCAATAACGGAACAGAAGATAGGCTCTCATTTGAAAGACAGGGCTATTGCTGGGGCAATATTTGGGAAGGCAATAAATGCGGAGAAATGCGTTTTGACTACCCTTGCGCGCCCGCAGGCAAGGGCGGAGGCGAGTCTAACTTGCCTGCCAAAACCCTCCATGCAGGCTCTACTATCACAATAAGCGACCTAAATAACGACAAGCGATTAGACCTTTTGGTGGGCGATGTTTCTTGCAAAAGACTCTATGCCGTTTATAACAAAGGCACAAACCTAAAGCCTGTTTTTGCAAAATATGACACCCTTTTCCCCGCCTCAAAACCCGTAGATATACATGTTTTTCCCGCAAGTTTCATAGAAGATGTCGACTTTGATGGCATAGCTGATTTGCTCGTCGCACCCAATACTTTCCTGAATGAACAAAACGACATGGACTTCCAACACGCGCTTTGGTTCTATAAAGGAAGTAAAAAGAAAAAGAAAAACAAATACATGTTTTTGCAAACTGACTTCCTTCAAAAAGAGATGATAGACGTAGGCGAGAACGCGACACCACTCTTTTTAGACGCAGACCTTGACGACGATTTTGATTTAATAATAGGCAATCGCGGCTTAAAAACGGCAGGCAAGTTCGCCGCTACATTGCATTTATTTGAAAATATAGGCAACAAACACAAGCCACAATTCGTCCTCAAAGATGCTGACTGGCGCGGCTTGCAGGCAAGGAATTTAACCGACATCAAGCCTTTTATTGCCCCAAACCCTACCACCAAAAAAAACGAACTACATGTAATAGCCCAGCAAAATAGGCAAGCCGTTTGGCTTGTTTGGCAGGAAGGTAGCTGGAAAAATCGTACACATAATTTGAACAAACGCGCTTTTCCTATTCTATATGATTTTGATGAGGACAACACGCTTGATATGCTTATCACTGAAAACCAAACGCCCACACAATACTACAAAAAAACCATCGACAAACAAGCGAAGATCACTCCCAACATCGATAACGCTGTCATAGCCGATATAAATGCTGACGGAAAACCCGATTGCTTGGCTGTTTACGAAGGTGCGCTGATACTTTATAGCGATATACACACACAATGGCAGGCAAGCAGTGGAAACTGGCTTGGAGATAATGCCTTGGTATTCAATGAGATAGATAACAATACAACTGCTTATAACTTTGGCGCGTTTGCCTTTCCTGCCACAGCCGACCTTGACGCTGATGGGCGTTTAGACCTCATAGTAGGCTTGCGTACAGGCGGCGTTTGTTTGTACTGGAACAAAGCCACACGCTAAACAGACTTCTTGCGAAAGTCCTTTTTCCTCACTCCAAATCTGCAAGAAGTCTGTGCCTCATTTGTTTTCAAATTGTTAAATTTTTTGAATTGCGTATCCTTCTCCTTATCTTTGTAACACATAAACTCTTTATCGATACTCCGTTGAAAATAATACGCCCCGCTCTTTGGATAATAGGCTTCGCAGCTTTTGTAGCCCTCTTGTTGTATTTTAAAAAACCCAATAGCCAAACACCCACCCAAGCAGGCAAGGGCGGTACGCCACCAAAACCACAACCTATCAAAGTAAACGGCTATATCGTAAAAAATACCTCCCTCGCTAACCAAATAAAAGTTATCGGAACAGTACTCGCCAATGAAGAAATACAACTTCGCAGCGAAGTAGCAGGTAGAATTGTAAAACTAAATTTTGCAGAAGGTGCCACAGTAAGCAAAGGACAACTCCTCCTTAAAATAAATGATGCAGACCTGCAAGCGCAACTTAAAAAAGTAATTTCCCAAAATAAACTTGCAATAGACAACGAAAAACGCCTCAAACTCTTGTTGCAAAAAGAAGGCATCAGCCAAGCCGATTATGAAATAGCTATCAATCAACTAAACGTTTCAGAAGCTGAAATAGAAGCACTTAATGCTCAAATAGCCAAAACTGAAATCCGCGCACCTTTTACAGGCGTGATAGGATTGCGCAACGTAAGCAATGGCGCATACATCAATCCACAAACAGACATCGCCCTTTTGCAAGATGCCAGCCAAGTAAAAATACAATTCTCTGTGCCTGAACGCTACGCCATGCAAATCCGCGCAGGCAATGAAATTGGCTTTACGGTAGAAAATAGTACCGAAAAATACACAGCACGTGTATATGCCATCGAACCAAAAATAGACCCAAATACACGCAATCTTACTTTGAGAGCAATTACAAGCAATCACAACAGCAATTTATTTGTAGGAAGTTCAGTAGAAATAGACATTGCACTTTCGCAAAATGCAGAAGCCTTGCTTATACCAAGTGAAGCCATTGTTCCACAAATGAAAGGCAAAGCCGTTTTTCTTGTCAAAAACGGCAAAGCCGTGCTACAAGCTATCAAAACAGGTACACGTTTAGACAAAGAGGTGCAGGTACTCGATGGTTTACAAATAGGCGACACTATAGCTACATCTGGTATGCTTCAACTTCGCCCCGAATCGCCTGTTATTGTCGGGAGTATAAGAAAATAACAACATGCTTTTGCATCAGAACTTATGCAAATACGCCAAACAGCGTTAAATTCTCCAAAAAACCTTCCCTCTCAGCCTCCTCCAATTTGGAGGTAAGCGCAAACGAGGTGGTTTTCGTCCTTTCAGGTTAAATATTTGGTAACTTGCCTGCCCAAAACAATCACTTAAAGGACTATGTAAAAAATAACACACCCAAAAAACGCTTCTTTTGTACATATACAACAGGCTGAAAGTCTGCTCCACAGGCACATAAATCGTTTTTTGTGGTACTGATTTTCACGCTCTAAATGGGTATATTATTTTTTAGCGCGTCCCTAACAGCTCTGCATACGAGCCGTCTGTGATGCATGTCGCTTTGCAACGGAAAATTTATACTAACAGTTATTTCGTTCACATGTATTATATATTTTGAAAAACGCTTTTTTTTACAGAATTTTGCAAACGATTGCACGAAAGGAAGTGTTTTGTGCGTTTAAAAATAAAAAACAATCCTTTATGAACGAACAGTTAGCTTCTCCCATAGGGACAGCTCTTGACAGGTTTATACACAAAAAACAAGAGCAATTTCCGTTTGCCACAGGCGAACTCTCTCAACTTCTGCGCGATATTGCTTTGGCAGGCAAGATAGTAAACCGCGAAATAAACCGCGCTGGCTTGATAAACATCACAGGGGCGTATGGCGCGCAAAATGTACAAGGCGAAGAGCAACAAAAGCTTGATGTGATAGCCAACGTTCGCTTTATTCGCGCCTTGCGCAACGGCGGCGAAGTGTGTGGTATCATCTCTGAAGAAGAAGATGAATTGATAGACACAGGCAACCCGTATGGGCGTTATGTGGTAGCTATAGACCCTCTGGATGGCTCTTCAAACATTGATGTAAATGTTTCGGTAGGCACTATTTTCTCGGTTTATAGGCGTGTTTCAGAGCGTGGAACGCCTGTAGAGGAGCGTGATGTATTGCAAATTGGGCATAAACAAGTTGCCGCAGGGTATTTGTTGTATGGCTCTTCGACTATGCTGGTTTATACTACAGGATATGGTGTGAACGGGTTCACGTATGAGCCGTCGTTGGGAGAGTTTTTCCTTTCCAATCCTGATATGTGTATTCCTCATGGTACTAAAATATACTCTTGCAATGAAGGCAATGCCCGCGATTTTTCTCCTGAAGTTACTGCTTATTTAGACTATTGCAAAGACAATACCTATTCGGCGCGTTATGTGGGTTCGCTGGTAGCTGATTTTCATCGTGGTCTTTTGAAAGGCGGCATTTATTTATACCCAGCTACTAAGAAATCACCTGATGGCAAACTTCGCTTGATGTATGAATGTAATGCCCTTGCCTACCTCGTAGAGCAAGCAGGAGGCAAGGCAACAGACGGCATACAACGGATATTGGATATCGTGCCTACAAAATTGCATCAGCGTTGCCCACTTTATATAGGTTCTACTGAATTGGTAGATAAAGTACAGTCTTTTATAGACAAAGAAGAAGCAGTTCTAATATAAACAACCTAAGTTGTGCTACATCATTTGCTCAATAGGACAGGGTTTGAAACTCCTATCCTATTGAACAAGTGGCGGTGTAAATGCTTATTTCAATGAAAAACACATGGTTTTTGATATGCTATTTTTTGAGAAAAAGACAACACACAACTTAGGTTAAACACATAAAAACAAACTTTGGCAAGGTTTTGAAGCTTTGCCAAAGTTCAGTTTAATATTTAATTTCTTTGTTTGCGATTTTGGGCTTGCAGTTTCATTTCTTGTATCTCGTGCTCTACACGCTCAAATGCCGCTTTAAGGTCATGTGATGAGTCGTATTCTTCGGGAAATAAAGCAGAAATGTAGGCAGTGAATTTCCAAATTTCTTGTACTTCCATGATAGAAACATAATAAGGCGCGTAGGCTGGGTTTTCAGACTTCAGCAATAGCGTGCCGTTTTTCTTAATTTCATTGAATACACGTTTTAGTACAATACCGTCATTATTGCCAATCACTACACACACGTCGCCATCAATCACGTCTTGCAATGCCTCTAATTTTTCGGCAACGATGAGGCTGCCTTCTTGCAAAGGAAGCATAGAATCTCCTGTTATTTCAAACAAGCGGTAATTTTTGCCTTTGGTCAAAAACGGAAGGCGATAGCTCGGCATATCCTCAAGATTTTGCGACACGTCGGCAAAACCTGCTGTATAGCCTGCTGCCGCTTTTTGAGGAATCAGATACACACTTTTCTCATTGCGCGGTATTTCTGCCTTCACCATATTGATTCGCAAGCCTTTAGAACTTGCATAACGCTCCAGTTCGCGTTGCTGTTGTTGTTTTTCTGCATCAGCCTTAGAAAGGTCGAGGTTGCTTAAGCCGTCAATAGATACACCAAAATACCCTGAAACTTTTATGAGCGTGGCTATGTTCGGCTCGGCTCTTGAGTCTTCATACGCACTGATAACGCTACGGGTAAGGTCTAACACTTCAGCAAGCTCTTCTTGTGTTTGGCGGTTATTTTGACGGCGCAAAAAACGAAGGTTTTTGCTCAAATAAGTAGTTTCCATATCATTAAAAATTTGGCGTTTGTAGCAAAATTTAATTTGACAACAAAGTTAGCAAATAATTTTGAAATTAGCAAGTTTTTTTCGCTAAATTTTTGCGTTTTTTTTAATTTAAATACGAAAAAGTCTTTTTGAGCCTGATGAAGCCGTTTTTTTTGCGAAATGAAGCCTCTGTATAAAAGTAATGACAAAGATTTGTAATTTTTGTATGTTTCATATACATCACTGATAGGAACGTAAGCCATTAAAAAAACTAATCGGTATAAAATAATTCACACAATTTGTTATCAAACTATGAAACGAAACAAAACGGGACTTACAACATTTATAACGAACGTTGTGTAACAAGTGCGACTACCGTACTACCTGTAGGAAAGTAGCCTTGTTGTGCCAAATTACAAATGGCATACAGCATTTTGGCAGTATAAACTTCGTCAAGCGCAAAATATTCAGTGGCAAAATGTTCTGAAAACACTTTTAATGCAGGAGTACTTTTGGCATACCCTCCAAAATGATATGCCGTTAATATTTCAAAACTTTGGTGAACTTGCCTGCCCCCTGCCCCCAATAATTTATGCACTTCTGCCGTAAAAAAATCACCGCCTTTCAATACAGAAACACCTAATATACGCGCTTTGATATTGCCGGGAGTGCTTACCAAACCTGCTAAAGTTGCACCTGTACCACAAGGGACAGCCACGTATTGGTAGGCAGGCAAGGCAATAGAAGGCAAAATTTCAGTACAGCCTTGCACAGCAAACAGATTAGAACCGCCTTCTGGTATCACGTATTCGCAGGGCAGGCAAGGGCTTACACCTGTTTTCAAAGCGCGGTAGTCTGTTCTGTTCACGTATTGCAACGACATTCCCCACGCACTTGCCTGCGCCAACACTGGATTCAGAGGCAATGTTTCTTCTCCTCGAATGATGCCTATCGTCTGCATATTTTGATGATAGCCAAGCGCGGCAGTCGCCCAAATATGATTTGAGTATGCGCCTCCGAAAGTCCGTAAGGTGCTTTTGCCTTGCCTACGCGCTTCAATAAGGTTGTATTTCAACTTAAAATACTTGTTTCCACCAAAATCGGGGTGTATTAAATCCAGTCTTGCTAATTGAACTTGTATGCTCGCGTGGTCAAATGTTTCATTTTCCCAAACTTGCATCGGAATAACTATAGGCATGTCCTCTTTTAAGCTAAAATACATCATTTTTGAGAAAATCAATTATTCTATCAAAAAAAAATTTTTTTTTATTCAAAAAGCTGCAACACATCAAAAAAAAACACGGCTTTTTTTGAATAAAAAGCTGTAATACATCAAAAAAACATAGCTTTTTTGAATAAAAAGCTATATTTGCACTTATAAAGCTAATTTTATCGACTATGAAAAAGCACGTTATTTATTTTTATTGCTGTATCCTACTTTTTACATCTTTCTGGGCTGTGCCTGCCCAAAGTACACACATAGTAGGTGGCGAAATCCAAGTAAAATTTGTGCGAGAGTACAACTACGACTTTGTTCTTAATCTCTATTTTGACCTCATAAATGGCGTAGCAGGGGCAAAAGACCAAAGTATCCGCATCTCTATATTCTCAAAAGGCACGAACATGTTTATGGATAGCCTGCGCTTGCCTATAGTATTTGAGCAACAAGTCGCCTACAGCAATCCCGCCTGTAACACTTCGCAACTCAAAACACAATACATACGTTATGCACGCAATTTAACGCTCTCGCCTTCCAGATACAACAACATGCAAGGCTACTATGTGATATGGGAACGCTGTTGCAGAAACAACGTTATCAGCAATATTGTAACTCCAGGTGATGTAGGCATGACTTTTTATACCGAAATTCCGCGCATATCGGAAGGGCAAAATCAAGCCGCCTTTGTGAACTCTACACCCGCTTTTAATATTCCAAAAGGCGACTATTTATGTGCAAATCGCCCTTTTACACTTGATTTTGGAGCAACGGATAGCGATGGCGACTTCCTACAATATTCACTCGTTACCCCATTGGCAGGGCATAGCCGACCAGACCCGAATAGCTTGGTCATTCCTGACCCTACTCCTGCTCCATACGCGCCTATCATTTGGCGCAGCGGCTACAATGCTTCAAATGCCATACCCAATAACCCCTCAATACCTGCCAATAAACTAAACGTAGATGTAAATACAGGCGTTTTGCGCGTTACGCCAAGTTTATTGGGGCTATATGTATTGTCTGTTAAGTGTGAAGAGTACCGAAACGGCACCAAAATAGGCGAAGTCAGACGCGACTTTCAGTTTTTGGTAATCGACTGCCCAATAAATAATAAACCTGAAGTAAAATTACAAACAGGTACACAAGGCGGACAAGCAACTTACTACCAAGAAGGGCAAACTATTACGCTCACACCTGCCAATCTTTGCCTCACTATTTGGGGAAAAGACATTGACAATCCCGAAAATGTAGTATTCAGCATGAAAGCTATCAATTTCCAACTGCGGAGCAATCTACTATCGGTTTCTTCAGGAACTGTATTTGGTTCAACCGACAGCTTAAAAACGCAACTGTGCTGGGATAAGTGCTTGTTTTCAGAAAAAGACCAAAACGGTATTTGGAAACCCTTTATATTTGATTTGATTATTGCTGACGATGGTTGCCCCTCCAATTTAACGGATACCATTCGAGTACAAATAATATATTTACCTATCTCGAACAGCCCTCCCACACTGTCGAGTGATGCACCTATTGATGCCTCTGCGCAGTACAATTATACCATGACACGTCTGGTCGGGCAAGCATTCGAATTTAATATAACAGGGCTTGATATAGACAATGACCTTATCGCGCTCTCCATGGAAGGGCAAGGCTTTAGCCCTGCTGATTTGGGCATGCAATTTGAACCTAAAAGCGCACTCGGAAATGTGCAAAGCAAGTTTTACTGGCTACAGGCTTGCAAAGGTGTAAAACAACAAAACAATGAATTTATACTCGAATTTATTCTAAAAGAAGAAACGAATTGTGAAAAACGCGAAAAGAAAATAACGGTAAAATTATTACTCATTGATACAGATGTAGATTTGACTTCTTTCCTGCCGCCAAATGCTTTTAGCCCAAATGGAGATAGCCACAACCCAACTTTTGAAATGTCTGATTTGCCAAAAGAGAACTGCCGGTATCTATTTGAGCGTATTACGATTTACAACCGTTGGGGAGGCAAGGTTTTTGAAAGTACAGACCGTAACTTCAAATGGAACGGTGGCGAATATCCTGCCGCAACTTATTTCTACACTGTAGATTTTAAAGGCAAACAGTACAAAGGAACTGTATCGATGCTCAAATAGGCTTCTTGCGAAATGCGCTTTCTAAAGACCTCACACCCTGCCCTCTCTCCAATTTTGGAAAGAGAGAAAGTACTTTCGCAAGGAGTATATTTTTAAACCCTGACTTTTATATGGCTAATTACTTCACTACTTTGCTCATCGTGTGGTACGCTTTATGTGCCATGCCTATCGCTTTATTTGTCGTTTCTATAACGATAAAAATGGAATTGAACACCCCTGAACTAAAAAACATCTTAGAATATATCGCGCTCGCTGTGATGCTTTCTGTAGGTTTGGCAGGCAAGTTCGTTTATCAAAGTTTGCTACAAACAGCTTTGAAAAATTCCATAGCAAAGGAAAAAATGAAAGGGTTTTTAAACGCTGTATTGGTTTATGGCGCACTCTTAGAAAGCGCAACTATGTTTGCATTTGTTACTTACCTACTCACCAAAACCGTTTGGGTAATCGGCATAGGATTAGCAGGCATCTGTTTGATGCTTTTGCAAACACCTACCCGCCAAAAATGCAGGCAAGATTTGGCATTGACAGAAGACGAAATGACCAACATAGAAAAGTTGCTGTAGCTGCATTGTTAGCCTATTAGCTGACACTTCCCAGCAACTTTTTTGAATTTTACATTTACAAAACATTTAGCTAAAAACAATATGATGGCCATTATTTACAACTGATATTAGATTAAAAGTCTATAAACAACAGAAATTGGATAAAGTTATAGTTTTTTCGGTTGTCAATGCCAAAGACTTAACAATCTGGGAAAAAGACCGCGACTAAATATTGTATCCAAAATATCAGTTTATTTAATTTTCATTCCCAAGAAACATAACTGAAAATATTTCTACTATAAAACCTTTAAAAGTACATTGAAACAGGGTGCAATCTAGTTTTGTCCCCACCTTGTAAAAGGCATTTAGAGGCGGCTCATGCATAAATAAGGCGTTGTGGCAGTTTATTGAGATTGGCAACATGTGTAAAAATCCTTGCCTGCATTGAAAATTTGCAAGTTCATAAGAAAACCGACTTGTTTACCCGCTTAAATGTTTCTACATCGCTCCTAAAAGGGAACAAAACTAGATTGCCCCCATTGAAACATTCGTTTTTCAGCTCAATTTTTAATAAATGCTTCTTTTGAAAAACACGCTGGGAAATGTCGGCTGCATATTATTCCCTGTTTATTTCAAAAAAAACCGACCCGCGAAGCGGGTAAAAAACAATCCTTAAACGGCGGTTTTGGACTAAAAAGAGACCACTCCATTTCGCCCAAAACCTTATAGCTCAAATGAAGTACAAAGCGTACAAACAGCCAAACTACAGGGAAAGGCGGAAGCCGAAGTAGTTGTTGCGGTCGTCAGGCGCGTCGTTGATGCGATAAGCGACACGACAGTTGGTGGCGTAGTTGCCCCACGAGCCACCGCGCAATACGCGGGAAGTAGCTCTTGGACTTTCCACCCAAGCCGAACCATTTTCAGGTATGCCCTCCCAATTATCTTGCCAATCATCTACACACCATTCCCGAACATTTCCGCTCATATCGTAAATACCTAATTCATTCGGTTTGTAACGTCCTACATTGTGTGTGCCATAGTCCGCATCTTTTTCGCCTTTATCACAACTATTTTTGCGATAACAAGCCACTTCATCAATAGTATTACTGCCTGCGTATTCATAGCCTTTGCTTAGTCTGCCACCTTTCGTTGCATATTCCCGTTGTGCTTCGCTGGGTAAAGTATATTTTTTGCCTGTCAAGTCAGATAGTTTTTCTGTAAAAGCAACCGCATCAAACCAATTTACTTGCTCCACAGGTTTGTTGTCGCCTTTAAAATGAGCGGGATTTGTTCCTATGATTGCCTGATACAATGCTTGTGTAGTCGGAAATTTTGCTACATAAAAACCATCTAAGCGTATTTGCTTTTCGCCTTGAAATAAGAAGTTATCGCTCCCTTCCACCCAAATCATATCAAATGAAACGCCGTTGATGGTTTCGGTAAAGTTAGGGTTTCCTCCCGTTTCTTTGTCTAAGCCCAAATATGTTCTTTTTTATTGGATTTACAAAGGGAGATATGGGAAATATTGAGTTCAAAGCTTTGCTATTTATGAGGAAATTGATTTCTAAGAGTGGTTAACCAACTAGTTTTACTTGCTGATGTCTTTGAAAGTAGGTCATTTTCTATTATTTATTCTCCTGCTAACCTCAATACTTCCTGATAGAGCTTAGGATTGATGAAGAAACTTGTTTTATCTTCTAATTCTTCCAAAATATCTTTGACAGTAAGAAGGATACCTTGCTTTTTTGCTTCTAATAATATACCCAATAAGCCAATGATTTTAATATTAAGACTTTTGGCTTTATTTCTACCTGCTCTTTCATCAATAATCAGAAAGTCTGCCTCTAACTCCACACTCAAAGCGATTGCCTGAGCTTCTCCTATATCTAACTCTGCTGAAAGGCTCACAATTAAGTGAGCATCCTGAGGCTCTTGTATTACTATCCAATCTTGCTGAACAAGATATGCACTTTGCTCAGAAATTTCTGATAATTCTTCCCAAACGGCTTTTGGAATAATGATTTCTTCATACAAACTTTGTAAGATTTCTAACCTCTGTATTTGCCAAAGATTTGTAATAGCTGTGGTATCGCTTACAACTATCATTTATCCCAAGCTAAATTCTCTAAATCTTCTTTCAAATCTTCTGTGTCGTATTTGAGGTAGATATTTCTTTTTTTGAGTTCTTTCTGAAAAGAAATTTGGTCTAACTTTGCCAACTTACGAGCCTGCCCCAAAGTGAGCTTTTCCTTGTCATAAAGATAAGTAGCCAAATCTGTCAATAACTCCTGCTCAGATAAGTTAATGGACTTCGTAAATGCCTCTGGAATATGTAATATCATTATTTTCTGATTTTATGTATTTTTTAAAAACGAAAAAAGTAAAGCAATGGATATGAATACTAAGTTTGTTATAGAGGTTTATTCCTTATCATAACAATTCCACCTGACTACAATGCTTCAAGACGATTCGGGGCTTGCCATCATCATTATAATCAGTGATTCTGCCTATAACCCTAATTTTTATACCTGTTATTTCTTGGAAGAGAAGATTGCTCTCGAATGTGCCTATATACTCATCAAAGAGAACTAGGGTGAGCTTAGCGTTCGGATAGTCTTGCTCTAGGTTAAAGTAGGTCAGTCCCTTAACGGGCTTAATGCTAGTAACCGTAGCCACTACACTGATTTCTGTATCAGTATTCATGGGTCTGCTGATGTCGTCTATGCTTATCTTTGTCTGGGTATAGAAGTACTGTGTGAGTGCTGGTAAGATTAAGAAGATGCTTAGCTATTTTCTGTATTTAGGGTTTCAAAAATTCATAAACCTTCGCCACTCATCCACGAAAAAAGGAGACTATTCCGTGGTTGGTGTTTAAGAAAGGGCTGTTGAGGTGTTTGTAAAGGATTAAGAGTTTGTTTAAAGCCATTTCGACACCGACCACTCGAGTCCAAAGGTTTAACCCATTACTGGTCGTAGGTTGTGGCGGTAAGCGTAATCCACAACAGCAAACTAGCTTTCGCATCACGCTAAGACCATATTTTTACATCATATAGTCATTGTTTTGGATGTAAAGTAAGAAAAGTATATCTTAGTATTTCAGAATTTTGTGGTTATCTGACAATTTTTGTGAAGTTTGAATAATTAAGGTTATTATAAAAATGTATCTGCCTGATAATAAGAAAGTTAGATATATTAAGGACACTAGTTCTATTGTTTACCACGCACGAGTGGTTGGTGTCGAAATGGCTTAGTGAAGTGTAAACAAAAATCAGAGTGAATCGCCATTTCTAAAACACCAACCACGGAGCAGGTAATCACTTGGTTAATAACTTTCATAAATTTTGACATCAATGAATTATCTTTGATTTGAAAAAACAAATTTGATGAATTTTTGTGAAATTATGTCAAAAATCAGCTATTTTCATAGATTTTCTGGTTATTTATGAAATTACTTGAATCAATTGCCCTTGTCCGAGCCGCTTGGACGACATACGCTACCAACGGGAGTTATCCAAATCTGTACCCAGTTCTCCCAATAAGTTATTCCGACTGACGTAGTCCAGCAATGCAGAAATCTTGGCGGTTTTGCTTTGTCCGTTACTGAAATTGTTATGCACCGCCTCATAATGCAACTGACAAAAAAGTGTGAGTTGCTCATCATTGAGGTTTTGGTTGAGGGTGTCGTAGAGAGTTTTCAAATCTACTTTTTGAAGAGTTTGAGTAGTTTTTTGTAACATATTTTTATCAACTTCTTTGGCAAAAGTTTCTAACATCTGATGAAAATTCCAAGGCTTTTGTCCTGATGTAAAAATACCTATGTGTTCCTGATAAATGGTTCTTTGTGAAACGGGAACAATCTTATCCATTTCTTCAAAGTAGCCCGAATAATTTGCTCCTTGTAAATGTTCAAGGGCTTTTTGGATTTTTGGGTGCATAGTTTTTTCGTTTTTGTTTTCAGAAATGGTATTTAATC
>Ga0163154_10002658_pt1 | contig 25827 bp, 23 predicted proteins | sample OliLakLV19MP9P1_FD_148649 | JGI IMG/M metagenome (GOLD analysis project Ga0163154, IMG submission 148649) | Freshwater microbial mat bacterial communities from Lake Vanda, McMurdo Dry Valleys, Antarctica - Oligotrophic Lake LV.19.MP9.P1 | ecosystem: Environmental > Aquatic > Freshwater > Lake >... | reverse complement strand
GCCATCGACGCTGCCCACCCGCACACGTAGAATCGGGTTCATTTCGACCAACATGTCCAATGCGCGCCGCAAAATATCGGTGTTCAAAATGCCGACAATGCGTAGCGCTCGGACATCGTTATAAGCCGTAGGCTCGATCTGGCAATCGAGCCAGATCGCTTCCTGTGCAAACGTCAACGGATAGCGTCCATCCGGGGAGGTAAAGCGTTCTATGGGTTGTTGCAGCCATTTTTCGATCTGACGCCGTTGTAGTTCACGTCTGAGTTGCTCTCGCTGTTCAGAGGTTAACTGTGCCAAATGCGATCTCATCGGGTCACGATCCATTACATTTACTCCGAGTTTTCATCCTCGTCGAGAAGTGCGCGTAACTGTTCATCAGAAAAATCCTGCAATAAATCGGCTAGTTTAGTCACCTTATCGGGAGGGACTGACTGCATTCGGCGGATTTGCGCCCCCATATCGGCAATGGTGGGCACTTCAAAAAAGTGAACAAGAGTCAATTGCATTTTCAGGGCAGCGCGTAGACGTGCGACAACGTGCATTGCCAGGAGCGAGTCGCCACCTAAATCGAGAAAACGCTCATCAATTCCGACTCGTTCGCAGCCGAGAACCTCTTGCCAAATCATCGCGATGGTTTCTTCAAGTGCGTCGCGGGGGGCAATATACGCCGTTCGCTGTACCTCCGAATCGATTCGTAAATCCAGCATCTGCGCGAGTCCCACGCGCTGCGGTTTCCCCGTCGCTCCTTTGAGAATGTCATCTCGAAACACGATCAGATGCGGGACTTTATAGTAAGCGAGCTGCTCCGCTGCAAATTCGCGAATTTCAGCGGCGGTGGCAGTAGCCCCCTCGTGCAGGACGATCACCGCCCCCACATCCTCTCCCAACAGATCATGGGGTACAGCGAACGTCAGCGCCTGATGCACGGCTGGATGCGCCAGCAGTACAGCATCGACCTCTAACGGCGCGATCTTTTCGCCACCTCGATTGATCATCTCTTTCAATCGTCCGGTGATGAAGAGATAGCCTTCCTCATCTAGGTAACCTTCGTCGCCGGTGCGAAACCAACCGTCGAAAAAAGAGCGTTCATTTGCTTCGGCGTTTTTCTCATAACCCTCAATAACATTGTCGCCCTTAATGGCGATTTCCCCGCGTTCGTCGGGTTTACAAAAATCACCCTCCGCAGTGACGACCGCTGCGTCCACACCCCATGCCAGTCCAACCGAATTCATTTTTCGTTTTCCCGGCGGAAGCGGGTTGCTGGTGATCTGGTGAGAGGCTTCGGTCATCCCGTAGGCTTCGATAACGGGGATGCGTAGGGCGGCTTCCAATCCGCGCATCACCGAAGCTGGTAGGGCTGACGAGGAGGAGCGAGCGAACCGAAGCGCTATCCGTTCAGGGGAGAGCGGCTGCCGTTCAACCTGCGTCAGGACGGCTTGATGAATCGTCGGTACGGCGGTATACCACGTCGGACGCAAATCCGTGAGCCACGTAAAGAAATCGACCGGGTGGTAGCCCGTGCTGCAAATGATGCTTCCGCCCGATAGGAGTGAACCAAGCAGTGCCGCCACGATCCCATGGATATGAAACAAAGGCATGACATTGAGGCAGCGATCAGCAGCGGTGAGTTGAAGCGTTGCCGTGATGTGATCTACGGATGCCAGCAGATTTGTCTGAGTCAGGGGGACGATTTTGGGGCGTCCAGTGGTGCCAGAGGTATGCAAAACGAGCGCCTCGTCCTGCGATTGCGCGAAAATGGGCCTCATGTGCGACTCCGGCAGGGAGAGACTGAAGATGCCTGCGGGGGCGTTCAGTTCAGGCACCAGCTCGATGATAGGGATCCGCAGTTGTCGTGCGACAGCGCGCGCATCAGACACGAGGTCATATTGAATAAGCAGCGCTTTGGCGTTCAGATCCGTGAGGTAAAAAGAATATTCAGACGCGCGATAATTTGGATTGAGAGGCGCAGCAGTTGCCCCCGCCATGACAGAAAGGAGTGCGACTGCCATTTCCGCACCGTTTGGCATGACAATCGCAACGCGGTCGTTGCGCGTAATGCCTGCCCCATTGAATGCTGCCAGCATACGCTGCTGATGTGCCAGCATCGCACCGTAGTTGAGACTAGCGCGTTTCGGATCGAGAACCACAGGGGCATGAGGCGAGACAGCGCTAAGCTGATCAAATAGCACTTATTGTTCTCCAACTCACCTTATCACGCGACGTAGAAGTTACACAGATTATCCAATTCAGGGACAGATGTCAATATAGTTCCCAGCAGCATATCAGGGCTGTTGCAAAGTCCGGTGTGAAACAATGTCAGTGGATTACGAAAGCACATCCCCACCCTAAATCCCTCCCCATTTCATAGGGAGGGAGTGACTACTCAGGTATAGAAACAGAATAAAATAAACAGAGAGGCATGAAGACGTGAAGAAAAAAAGGAAAATACCCCTCGAAACGTGGATGTAGGGGCGGATTAGGCGCTTGTCAATCGTTCGTTAACATGAAAGTCCGCGCGCCGAATATCCGCCCATTTGCCGCCAACGGTCATTTCTCCTTTTATTACCGACCGTTTTTCAGCCTGAGCAGTTACGGGAGGGACTTCAAAAAATACTTTACTCCCCTCAGCATGGAATGGGGAGAGGCTTGGGGGTGGGGATTATAACCGCTTGACCAGTATCCCAATTTGTCCTCTTTCGACTTTGCAACAGCCCTGCCAGCAGCATATCAGGGCTTACACATCAAAGTGATTTTGAGCCTTTTAGAACCTTATAGAGTTATCGTTTAAGTTGAGTTGTATTTATTCACCTACCCGTGCAGAACGCATTTTGCCCCAGTCCTATAGGGTTCATTATGTGTTTCTTGGGTTTAAATTCACAGATTTTGAGCTTAATCCCATGGGTAGGTGAATAAATACGTTGAGTTAAACTCTGAGAAAAGTTTTTACGGTTTTTACGGTTCATTAAAGGGTCAAATTCGGTTAGAGATTTGTTTCATGCGTAAGCCCTGGACTCATGCCGCCCTTGCGTTTCCCCCAAACTTCGACATACTGTACCTAGAATATATGAAATCACCACTGAGGGACACGAATCCGCATGAAGGTAGGGGTACTCGCCTTACAAGGCGCTTTTATAGAACACATTCACAGGCTGCAAGCGCTGGGTGCCGAAACCACCGAAGTGCGCTTGCCCGCGCACCTGGACGAGTTGGATGCGCTGATCATCCCCGGTGGTGAAAGCACCACCATTGGCAAACTGGCAACCACCTATGGCTTAATCGAGCCGTTGCAAGCCTTTGGGCGAGTGAAGCCGGTGTGGGGCACTTGCGCCGGCATGATCTTCCTCGCCAAAGATATCGGCATCGACCGCCAGCCGATCTTGGGGCTGATGGATATCAGCGTAAATCGGAACGCCTTTGGGCGGCAAAATGAAAGCTTCGAGATCGATCTGGTGATCCCTGTGGTCGGTGATGATCCGTTTCGGGCATTGTTCATCCGCGCGCCGTTGGTGACCACCACTGGCGATGGGGTCGAAGTGCTGGCGACATTGGACGATGGGCGCATCGTTGCCGTGCAGCAAGATCACTTGTTGGCGACGGCGTTTCACCCCGAATTAACATCTGATTTGCGCCTCCATCGCTACTTCTTAGAGAAGGTCGCTAAAGATGGTGGCAAATAACCAGAATTTGCCGTTTGCATTCTCTGAGTTCATGCTACAATACGCGCGCTTTAGTCTAGCGTCACATAATATTGGGTTCATCTTGCAATCCCGGCAGGTGATAGAATGATAAACGTAGAAGAACTGTTGCTCTACCGTGCCAATTATGGCGATGATGATGATCCGTTGGTTGATGAAGATCCGATCCTCGAAGATGAAGAACTCTACGATGATGAGGATGATACGTTCGACGACGAGGATGATGATTTCTACGACGACGACGATGAGTATGATGACGACGAGGATGATGACTTTTACGATGACGAAGACGATTAGTCACAATCAGCTTGCCCATGCGTAGGCTGATTGCGGTCATCCTGTTGTTGATGATGAGCGCGGGAGTAGTCGCCCAAAGTGACACTCCCGATGCTCTAATCGGCTCGGTGGAGGCGGGGGATTTTCAAGCCCTCACCGTCACCGCAGATGAGCGCCACTTATTGGTTGCTGATGCTGCTAACCAGCAGGTGCGCATCTATAGCCTAGCTGACCTGTCCAACCCAGTCTTGGTGAGTGCGGTGGGGGTCGAAAACAACCCGCAAGCGTTGGTGGCGGCGCGGGATATTGTGATGGTCAGCACCCAACTTGATGGGGACGCGACCACCCTCGAAATTATCGCCCCTACCCGTTATACCAATGCCGAACCCTTCGTCAGCGGCGTCAATTATATTGACTTACCGTTCACAGTGGTGGGGATCTCGGTCTCCCCGAACTTAGACATAGCATTGGCGTACGGCGTCGACCAATATACGATATTGGAGATCGACTCGGCAGATGACATTGCCACGCAAGGCTTTGCGCTCGACCTTTCTCACGCTTTTTTGACCCAAGATGCCTTGATTTACGCACAAGGCGATCAACTCTCGAGTTTGCGTCTCAGCGATAACAGTGTGACCGCAACGCTGACGCTTGAAGATACGCCCCAAGCTTTGGTGCGCAGCGCGGACGGGCAAATTGGCGCGGCAGCGTTGGGGGATGGGCAAATCGTCATTTTTGAAACTGATTCGCTCAACCTCGTAGACACGGTGACAGTGCCGGGGGCAATCCCTCTGATGTTGGCATTTGGCACCACCAACGGTGATCAGATTCTAACTGTAGTGTTAGATGATGCCCGCACGATGGCATTTATCGCTGTCACAGCGGGCAATGTGCAAGTTCTTGAGGCGCGCATTGCGATGGAAAATCCCATTCAGGCGATCACAACGTTTGGCGATCACCTGATCGCGACGGACGGTACACAAATTTCTATTTTCAATTTGCCTCGCTGATTACCAGCTTTGGCGTGCGTCCCCTAAATCACTGGGGTTATAGCGCCATGATCTCTTCGGCAGCGCGTTGCCCGCTCAGCAGCGCGCCGTGAATAGTGGCGGGATATTGGCTATGGGTGGCTTCACCTGCAAAGAACAACGTATCGTTGAGTGGGGCAGCCAACGCCATCCGATCCTCAACACTAGAATCCACACCATATGCCGAGTACGAGCCATAGCTGAAGGGGTCTTTGCCCCACCGTGTGATCAACACCCCAACTGGCTCAGAAATGGCGTCTCCGTAGATCGTGCGTAACGTTGTCATAGCGCGCTCCACAATTTCAGTGTCGCTCATGTCTTCCAACGCCAGCCCAAAGGTCGCCGCGTTGAAACACAACAGTACCGGGGCATCGACCACATGGACGAAGTTAACGATTTCCGCCCACTCCCCATGCTCCGCTGAAACATAACCGATAGAGTCCACAGCGACATCCCAGAAGGCTTCTTCGAACTGAAGATAGACCTTGTTGAGGATACCCATCTGCAACAGGGTAAGGGCGCGCAGCTTATCAGCAGGCAAAGGCGGGGCAAAGCTGACGACGCCCGCTTTTAAGACGCCCAGTGGTAAGGTGATGACCGCATAATCTGCTGAAAACGCGGCGTCATCGCTGACAACTTCCACGCCGTTATCGTTATAACGAATCTCGTGAATGGGCGTATTCAGATGGATGTTTAAGCCCTGCGATAGCATCCGTATCAGCCAATCATAGCCGTCAGGGAACAGGACATCATCCCCGCCAAAACCATCGTCTGAATCCCAATTCCAGCCCGACAGGACATCAACACTCGCCGCATATTCATGTTCAACAGTTGTGTTCACGATGTAACCTAGCACCAACAAGTCGGTATCGTCCAAATCAGCGCCCGCTTCATTAAGGGCTTGCGTAATTGCCGCCCTTAACGACATATCGATATCGCTTTCTTCGGCGATCTCGGCGGCGCGCGCCATCAATGCTTCATGTAACGCCTCATAGGTGGCAATATCGTCCTCGCCGAAGGCATCGCCTTCAGCATCATACAGCGCAAGGTTATCGCTATCGGTGACGACGCGCTCGACATCCACTTCATCCGCCAGCGCGGTTAAGGGGTTGCCGTCAGTGCCATGAATCCACGATGCGCCCATATCGAGTGGCAATCCGTCTAAATCGCGATTCGTCCACAAGCGCCCACCGATGCGATCTCGTCCCTCTAGCACTGTGACATTGTAGCCGTCATCATGTAGTAGGCGTGCCGCTGTCAAACCGGCTACTCCCGCTCCGATGATTAGGACGGTTTCAACCCCATCCCCTTGTGCCTTTAGACGCAAGGCAGAATCGGGAACGAGGCGTGAGAGCGCCCCAATAGCGGCGGTTTTCAAAATTTGACGGCGGGATAACATGCGCTTAGCCATAGTGAATGCTCTTGAGAGTTAGTATTGCTGCGGTTAATGAAGCACAAGTGCCTGATCAAGAAAAATTTTGCCTGGATTGAGAATGCCGTTGGGATCGAGCAGTGATTTGATGGCGCGCATGACGTTGAGCGCTTCGCCGTGTTCCTGTTCCATGTAGGCTGACTTGCCCATGCCGACGCCGTGTTCGCCCGTGGAAGTGCCCCCCAGTTCGATGGCTTTGCCCACGATCAGCTTGTTCATCGCCATCGCCTGACGATATTCGGCATCGTCCGCATAGGGGAATTCAACGTGAACATTGCCATCGCCTGCGTGCCCGATCATGTAAGCGGTGACATGGTGATCCCGTTTGAGTTGCTCCACAAACCCGATCAAGGCGGGGTAACTGCTGATGGGCACGGCGACATCATTGATGAAGAATTTCTGATTGGGATGGGAGCGTACCATGATCTCGTAGGAATGATGGCGCGCGTGCCATAATTTCTTGCGTTCGGCGGTATCGGTGGTGGCGCGAAAACTGATCGCCCCTAATTCTTCGCAGATATCGCGGACGATGGCTAAGCCCGCTTGTAATGAGTCTTCATGGGCGGCGTGAAATTCCATGAAGAGAGTCGGCGCATCGCTCAATTCGACGCCTTCGGTTTCGCGCAGCATCCGGCAGTGCGCCGCGTCGATCAGTTCGAGGGCGGCAGGGTCAAGCCCGCTGCCCCGCACAGCGACGACCGTTTCGACGGCGTTTTCGACAGTGGCGAAGGATGCCACCACAGCGCTCATAAACGTGGGGACAGGGACTAATTTTAGGGTAGCTTCCGTGATCACGCACAGGGTACCTTCGCTGCCCACAAACAGGTGCAACAGATCATACCCTGCCGATTGTTTGACAGACCGTGACCCGACATGGATCAACCGACCATCCGCCAGCGCGACTTGCATCCGCAGCACATTATCTTTGCTGGCACCATAACGCACAGTGCGAATACCCGCCGCGTTGTTCGCCAGCATCCCGCCAACAGTGGCGTTGGCACCCGGATCCGGCGGGAAGAACAACCCAACGCGCGCCAATTCTTGATTAAGGTCTTTGTGCCCGATGCCGGGTTGTACCGTCACTTGAAAATCGTCCGCGTGGACGGTGATGATTTTGTTCATACGTTCCAGAGACAACAGGATACCGCCATAGACGGGGATCGATCCGCCTTCGAGGCCGGTGCCGACCCCCCATGGCGTCACCGCAATGTGATGATCATTGGCGAGTTTTAAGGTCGCTGCGACGTGTTCGGGGGTCGTCGGGAAAACCACGACTTCCGCGGCGACGGCTGCATGATGGGATTGATCTTTGGCGTGTAGGTCTTTATCGGCTTGGGTCGTGCTGACGGCATCGCCGCCCATAATCGCGATCAATTGTTCGATGAGGTCGAGTGTAACGGGTTGAAAATGTGGTGCCACAGGGTTGTCTCCTAACCAAATAAGCGGCGGCGGCGGGTGGACTCGCCATGGGTGAGCGTCGTCAAACCACCGACCGATGCACTAAAAATAGGGCGCAGATCGTCTAAAATGGGATTCATATCGCGCAGCCCGGTGCGGGTGCGGAGGATCTCCAGATAACCGCCGAACTGCTTAAACCATGCTTGCACGTCATCCGTCGCCAAATCCACATCCCAACGCCATTTTTGGGTCGTATAGAAGTAATAAATGGGATAAATGGCGGCGGTTTTGACGGAAATACCACGATTTTCATAATTCCACAAATCGACCCCGACGTGGAGCGCGGCTTCTGCCATCAGCGTTAATGCCGCGACAGACGCGATCTGACGATAGAGCGCGCCACCGTCACCGCCTTCAATGGCTTTGGTGATGTAGCCTTGGGGGCGAATATCGTGATCGATGGTTTGTTGAAAGACTTCCACGCCGATGGTGAAGACCTCTTCGCGTTCTAAAACGATGCCTCCTACCAGCACCAGCGCCGCCATCCATAAATTTTCCACATAGGACGATTTGTACGGGCTGATGCTCAGGTGATTGATTCGTTCCTCGAAGCGGTTTAACCAACCGGCTTTGCGGACGAAACTAAACGCTGGGTGGTCGCGCAGCAGCTCAAACGCTTGCGCCGCCATGATCGTGTCGCCCACACTTTGTAGGTAGGTCGAGTCTTCGCCGATGGGGGTTTGGAGGTGCTGTTCGAGCGCCTCAATCGCGCGTTCGCCGTCTTGCGGGTCGTTCAAGAAGCAGAAGCGCAAGGCAAGCCATAAGGGGCGTGCTTGATCGGGCGTTGAGTCATTCGCGAGGGCTGCAAAGGCTGCCGCAAACGGTTCTTGCCCTCGGTTGCTCTGAGCATGAGCCACCTGTTCAGGGGTGAAAAATAAACCACAATGGCGCGGAGAAAACATAACTAAACACAATGCCTCAATGCTAAGTCTGGGACAAGTATAACATGGGGTGTATGGAACACCTCTGATTTTTTACCAAAATCGGTTTGCGTTATTTTTCGTGCAGAAGTAAGGTTATAATATTGATAGGTTTTCGCGAGATGGATAATTGGCGTGGAAGAGCAAAAGCGTTTCCCACCGAAAGAATCAGAGCAGAAAGGCGATCCGATGCGCTCCCCCGTGCGCCCACCGCGCCCCGAAGATGCGTCGTCGGTGCCGAAGGAGGCTCAAGATGCGTCCGTTCCCCCCTCTAGTGTGGAGCAAGCGGCGACGACTTCCCTATCTGCTTTGGGGGCGATCCGCCAAAAGATGGAGGTGATCGCCGATGAGTTTGCCTCTGGCAAGCTCAACCGCGCGCAATTTTATGCCCTCTACCGACGGTATAGCGAGCAGCGCACCATCATTGAACGGTTGGTAGAGCGTAATCCTGATAGCCATGCGTGGAAACAAGTGATGACGCCGGGGCAGACCGGATTTTTGCGAACATATTTTGCGGCACAAATCTTATACTTTGTGATTTATCGCAATTTAGAGCGTCGTCCGATTTTGACGGCGGGTGTCGAGCCTGCCGACGTTCCCCTTTTAGATCCGATCCTCAACATGGTTTGGAAAATCGAAAACCCGCCTAAGCAGGGCTTGGGACGGCGACAATTGGGGGAACGTAAATGGTTGATTTTGGCGGTGGGGGGGCAATCTACGACCGCTGTCGTATGGTCAACCGAGCCTTCTATCGCCCAAGCACGGCTGGTCAAGGATTTGCACGCCGATTTTGAACGCGCCAATCAAACTGCACTCAAGCGGGGGTGGATCGCGCCTGACAAAATGGTGTTTCCACAGCGGGCATTGTTGGATCAAAAACGCTAGGCTTGTGCCTAGTCAACGTGTTGCCTAAGCAACAAGGTTATGGCGAAAATATGCTTAATCGGTTTTGGCGATGCTTGGGCGGGGGACACTTTTCATACGGGCTAGGTTGGTCACGCATAACGTTCCCGCGATGGCAAATGCCAACACGCCTTTGCTGTTGATCGCCAGTGGACCCAATGCGGCGCGGGTGACTTCGGGCGTCGTCAAGAGTTGTATCTTTTTGGCTTCTGCCATCAGATCGACCGCAAAGCGTTGGTGGGTCGGGCGCAGATCGGTACCGCTGTGGATGCGGATTACATTGGCGTCTTGATCCCCGATGACCAAGCGCCTGCCATCGGATGAGCAATTTATCGCCCCAATGGTGTAATGCAATTCCACGCGCGATCTCAGCTTGCCCTCGCTATCAAAACTGACGATGTAGTGCCCATCGGTGGCGATGATTTTGCTGCTGCCTTTGGTGACCAGCAGAATCGGCTTAAATTCATCGTTGATTTTGAGCGTGCTAGGGAATTTGCCGACATAGACTTGTTTATTGTAGATCGATAGCTGCGCATCACGGTCTAGGGTCACGATCAAGCCCATTGCCCGATCCATCGCTGCCGAGACGGGAGGATTATTGCCGTTTTCGGCAGTGCTGTTCCCCAAAGCATTTATAGGGTCGAGGATGTTTTCTTGGTCATTGTCATAAAAATAGAGATTTTTGCCGCCGGAATTGTACAAGCGCAGGGTACCGTTGCTGCTGAAATAGATGGACGCGCCATTTTTCAAACGGACTTGGGGTGGGAATACGCCGTTCGGGGCTTTGAGCGAATCCATGAAGGATTTCCATACCCCATTCGATTGATAAGCTTCTTCTGGCGGGGTGACGGTTTGCTCGCTTTTTTGGATACCGGTTTGTAAATCTAAAAACACAATTTGGTTTGATCGCGTCCACACGGCAAGCAAGGAAGGGCGTCCAGAAAGAATTTCTAGCCGTTTGATATTGCTTTCACTGAGTTGTATGCGCCAAGCCATAGGCTTTTAAAGCCCCCGTGTCTTCTATAAATCGTTACACATGACATCATCGTGAGAACTATTTATATATCTTACACCCACATTGATGAGCGCCGCGTGACATTTAATAGTTTTGGATTGGAACCTTAACAACACCCTTACAGAATACCGTGGAAAGATCATGGAATGATAAATCATCGGATCATTACGAGGGCGAGTTTGATGGTGCCCCCGTGCCTGATGGATTAGGGTTGTGATGAGACTTGGATCCGACCGCGTGGCGCTGTGAGGGTATAGCGGATGAACTTCGTCGCAGAGGTGATATTGCGCGACTCCAGAATGTCGCCGACGAGGTAGTTGTAAGTAGCAGGGAAATCAGGTTGTATGCCGCTGTTGCCTCGGTTGAGTTCAAAGGTCGCACCGACTTCGGCAGGCACCAACACCGTGACATTGCCCGCTTCTGAGGTGATCGCTCCCAAAAGGGCATCCGCTTGCGAGTAGGCTGGGTCATAATTGGGCATCGTGACCACTATATCACCCAGTTGAGCGGTGACGTTTAAACGTTCTAGCTGTACATTGCCGAGGTTTAAGAGCGCATCCCCATCTTGTGCTACAAACTCGACATCCAGCGGAACGATACTGGGCAGTTCTAGCGTCAGTTGACCACGCCCCACACTTTCCAGCAACGGAAAATCCCCGCCAGCGCGTTCTTCGCGCAAAATCAACGTAGCAGAACCATCCCCAAGCACGGTAAAGTCTGTGACAATGGTGTTGCCGCTGCTGCCGATGAACTGTCCCGTGACGGCACTGCTGTTGGTACTACTGGAGGGCAACCCCAGCAATTCGACCTCGGTCGTTAGGGTATTGACGCGAACGCGCAGCAGGGTGATGTCGTTGCCAATTGCCTGATCAAGGGCTTGCTGATAATCGATGCGTTCTTGGGTCGCGCGTGAGGAATAAGCGATATAGCCGACCCCGCCCACAAGGGCAATGGTGAGTATCAGCGCGATCAGGTTGCCGACAGGTAAGCGATTGCGGAGCAACAGGGTCAAACCCGCCAAAATCAAAACACTAGGTAAGGCGCGTAGGATAAAATCATCAATGCCCAGTGGCACCACGCCCAACGTGCGTGCCAACCACCAACTCACCAGCGCGATGCCGATAGCACCCCATATGAATTCAGTTTGACGTCGCATCGCTTTGGCTCACAATAGCTGTCGCATGAAGAATATTACTGCAAGTACAAACGCCGCCCCCGGCAAATAGAGCGACTCGCCGTTGGGGGTGACGAGGAATCCATTTTGCCGCGCAAACCAAGTCGCGAATGCGGCGATGATCAAGAGCAAAACGAGGATGACAGGGAAACCGCCCCGTCGTTCAAGGGGAGATTCTAACGGAACCAGCCACCACAACAGCACATAAACGACGGCAAAAATCCCTAAGCTGGCGAGGCTAAGCACTACAAACAGCGCGCGCAAAGTCCACGCACTGATTTTAGTCGAAGTCGCTAACCCGCCGCACACGCCCGCAAAGACGCGATCTGTAAAACTTCGTCGCATCATTGAAGCGACTACCCCTGTTATGGTGACTTTCAAGATAAATGGTGGTGCAAAGCTGATATGCTCAGTTTACAGCATAATTCATCTAAGACATAGGTTTGGGTGTTGAGGACTGGGGGTGGGTTACGCACGGGGAGGAATGCGGATCACATTGACAGCGACGCGCAATTGTCCTAATTCGACTTCATCACCATTGCGGAGCATGTAGGCGCGCCCCGGGGTAAGTTGGAGACCGTTGATCAGTGTGCCATTGGTACTGTTCAAGTCTTCGATGAACAGATCTCCACCCCGATAGCTAAGGGCGGCATGTTTTCGCGAGACGCCGCAGTTGCTTCCATCGACCCCTGTCAGATCGAGATGAGGCTGGAAATTCTCGGTAGTACGCCCCGCGATGATCGTCTCTCGATCCATAGGGATGGTCAGGGTTCGATTTTGATCGATCAGTTTCAAGACAATGCGCATATCATGCGACAACACCTCGGCTGATCCATTTCTAGACGTCGGGTTAAGTTCATCTGTTTGTTCTTTGCGATTTTTCGGAGCAGGAACCACCGCATTTCCTCATCGATCTGAATGTCTTTCACATTGGGGCACCAGTGGAAATCCCGTGCCAATTGAGAGTGCCCTCGATTAAAATATGTCCGATTGAAACGAAATTAGATGTCTCACGGTACACGCAGAATGATTATATTGTAAACAAGCTTGAGACTTTTAATCATTAGGGTTTGCATATGGGGTGAACTTGTTTCTACAATAGCATGTGCCCAATGAGGAGTAAATTATGCGAAAAATGATCATTGCGCTGCTATTTTTGCTAATCCCTAGCGTTTCTGCGCAAAATATCACCCGTGACGACACCTGCTATGTTCCGGCGGAAACGGTTATTGAAGGGGATTATTTTGTTTTATGCCGCACGTTGATCGTAGATGGGACGATCAACGGACGTTTATACGGAATCGCGGCGGCGGCACAATTAAACGGGCAGCTCAACGGCAATGTGTATTTGATCGCTGGACAGGCGGTCGTTCGTAGCGAAGTCGCGGGGGATGTCCATTTTGCTGGGGGGATATTGCAGTTCAGCCCCGAAAGCGCCCTGATTGCGCCGGGGGGCGGCATCAGCAGTTTGAGTTTGAGCACCCATATCCAAGCGCGCACCATTATGGGGAGTATCGCTGCGGCGGGCTATCAACTTCAAGTGGATGGGGAGATAGCGCGGGAGGTCAATTATTGGGGCACCGCTTTAGAACTCAATGGTGGGGTAGGTGGGGATTTTCAAGCCAATGTCGGCGGGCAGAATACTGCCGGCGTCCCTGAAATGCTGACCTTATTACGTATTTTGGCACCGGATACCCAACTGCTCGAACCGGGGTTGTTGGTGGGGGATGCTGCAACGGTCGGCGGCACCTTTACCTATACCGCACCCCTGCCAGCGACAATTTTGGCGACCTTGCCCCAAGCACCAACCTTCATTCAAAGTCAGCAAGTCGAATTTGGCTTACCCCCCGACGAGGATGTATCCACCCAGTATTCCGCCATTCTCTATCGGTTTCTGACCGAAATAGCGGTCATCTTTTTGTTGAGCATCTTACTTCTGACGGTTTCAACAGCGCGGATGCAACAATTAGAGGCAACCCTTTTGCAGAGTCCGGGGCGCAGTTTGGCGGTTGGGTTGGGGGCGTTCATCGTATTTTTGCCATTGATGTTTTTGATCTTTCTCGCCACTGTGATCGTTGCGCTGATGCTTTCAGCCGTGCAGTTGAATATCTTCGCGACTGCTTTTGTGATTGTCACCAATGTCTTCAATTTAGGCGTGTTTAGTATTGCTGGGTTTTCGGCAATCTATTTGGGACGGGCGCTAACAGCACTGGCGGTTGGACAATGGGTCATTCGCAGGTTGGTTTCTACAAAGGGGACAGACCGCCAGCGCGCGCTGGCGGCGCTCGTGGTAGGTGGGGTGATTTTGTCGATTTGCGTGTCCTTGCCCGCTGTGGGGTGGTTGGCGGCAACGCTCGCCGCCATGATGGGGACAGGCAGCACACTCTTAGCTCTGGCGCGACAACGCATCCAGCAGCAGGCGCAAGCGACACAAGGGAAAAAAGGCGTGCGGCATACACCGCCCCCCATCACCGAGGATCGCCCTTTGCTCCCCGGCAACGAAAACTTGCCGGATGGTTTTCAATGGTGGGAGTAGGACGCACAAGGGGGTGTGCCTTCTCCCTATAAGGCGCTAGAGATCATCCAAGCCGCCATCGCGGAGCGAACTTTCAAAGGCGCGCCCCACCATCAACACATATTCGATCCAGACCGCTAAGGTATCTTCATCAATATGTTTTTTGATTTCCTCTAAAATCTCCGGCGGCGAGTCGTAGAGGATTTCGGTTGAAAGGCATGCCAACGCTTGTTGCACTGATGGCTTGGAATAGGGGGGCGCTTTTTGAAGCAGGTCATGGAACCAGCGTTCAACGACAGGATGCACCTGTTCGCACGATGCGCCTTCTTCCAGTTCTTCATTCGCTAGGTCTTCAAATTCGTGCAGCCAATCGGGTTCATCCGGGTGTTGCTGGTCGTCAGCCATGTCGTTTCACCTCATTTTCATCATGATCTTTAGTTTACTGAGATTGCGGGTAAATCTCAAAATATTGTGTATAAAAAAATCTGCAACGATAACCGCACTCTGGCTGAGCAAACGAGGTTCATCTTCTAAGGCGTGCCTATGCCTGTTAAAATCGCATGATGATCTGAATCAAAAAAAGAAAACTGGATGAACTCTCGACAGCGCATCATCGTTATTGTGGGGCTTGTGGTTAGCGCGCTTTTTCTGTTCCTCGCGTTTCGTGATTTGCAACCCGCTGAAGCATGGCAGGCGCTACAGAATGCGAATCTGCCGCTGTTGGCATTTGCCTGTGTTTGGTATTTTTCCGCGGTGGCGGTGATTACCTTACGGTGGCGGTTTTTGATGCGTGCTACCGCAATTGTCCCCTATCGCAATTTGTTTCAACTGGTGTGCATTGGGTATATGGGCAACAACGTCTATCCGCTACGGGCGGGTGAACTTTTGCGGATCGTGCTGCTGCAACGAGAGCATCAAGTGCCGGTGGCGCGCTCTACGACGATTGTATTGGCAGAACGCGCTTTTGACGGCATCGTCATGCTTAGTTTCATCTTGGTGGCTTTGTTGACGCTCAACATCACGACGTCGGATGTGCGTACCATCATGACGGTGACGGCACCGCTTTTTCTTGCGGCGATGGCGGTCTTTTTTGGACTGGCGTTGAATCAAAAATTGTCGCAAGGGTTATTGGTGTGGTTCACGAGCAAATTGCCTTCCCCCTTGAACGCCAAAGTACAGCACTTGGGTGAAGAATTGCTCTTGGGGTTGGCGGGTTTGCGGACGCCGCGTGATCTCGTTGGCACTGTGTTGACCTCCTATGGCAGTTGGATGCTGGAAGCGGGTACCTATTGGATCGTCGCGCAAGCCTTTAATCTGCCGATAGATTACATCACCGCTTTGTTGGTGGTGGGGGTCGTTAATCTGGCGGGGTTGCTGCCAGCATCGCCGGGGGGCTTTGGCGTCTACGAAGGGTTTGTGCGGATTGTTTTGACGAGCGTGGGCATCGCTGCTTCACCTGCAACGATTTACGGTTTGGCGATCCATATCGTGATTTGGTTGCCTGTGACCCTGCTTGGTTTTGTATTTCTCGCCCGTAAGGGCTTAAGCGTGCGCGCGGTTCGGCAAACAAGTGCCGCGCTACCGACAAATAACGAGGTCACTTTATGAAGGTTGCAATCATCGGCGCTGGGGTTACTGGGCTGAGCGCAGCGTGGGATCTCATCCGCGCCGGGCATCAAGTGGTTATTTACGAAGCGGGCGATAAAGTTGGCGGGTTAGCCAGCGGTTTTCGGGATGATGGATGGGATTGGGAACTGGAAAAGTTCTATCACCATTGGTTTACGACCGACAGTGAGATTTTGAAACTGGCGGAGGAACTTGGTGTCCGCGATAAAGTCGTCTTCAAACGTGCCAAGACCAGTTATCTGATCGATGGCAAGTTATGGCGGTCAGAAATTTCTCCGTCGGCGTTGTTTTTGCCACTCGCCCCCATCGCTAAAATACGTTTTGGCTTGGCAGGCGCTTTCTTGAAACTCACGCCCTCATGGCGGGCACTAGAACGGGTGACGGCGCATGAATGGTTGTTGCAATACATGGGCGCGTCCGGCTACGAGAAATTTTTCCGCCCGTTGCTGATCGGCAAATTTGGGGTGGATTACGATAAAGTCAATATGGCGTGGATGTGGGCACGCATCAAAACGCGGTCGCTGAAATTGGGGAATTTTGAGGGCGGTTTCCAAGCTTTTATGAATTGTCTTGCCGATGCTGTGACCAAACGCGGCGTCGAAATCAAACTGAATACCCCGGTGCAGAAGATTGAATTCAAAACGGGCAGTCCGCTGTTGACCGTTGGTGATGAGCAACTTGTTTATGATCGGGTGTTAAGCACCACGTCACCGGCATTGCTCTTAAAATTGGCACCGCAATTGCAAGAAACCAATTATGGCGACCAAGTGAAAGAGTTGTACAGCATCGGCGGTTTATGCGTGGTGGTATCGTTGCAAGAACAACTTTTGACGGATGGCACCTACTGGCTGAATCTGCCTGCCGCCAGTGCCGAGTCGAAAAAGAATGCCTATCCGTTCCTCGCGCTGGTCGAACACACCAATTTGTTTGATCGAGCGCATTATGGCGGCGATCACTTGGTGTACATGGGGGATTATGTGCCGCCGGGGCACGAGTATTTCCGGCTGAGCGAAGACGAATTGGCGGAACGTTTCATCGCGGTGCTGCCGAAATTTAATCCGGCATTCACGCGCGATTGGGTGAAAAAGGTCTGGGTGTTCCGCGCGCCTTATGCCCAACCGGTGCCGTTTAGACGACATAGCGAGGCAATTCCAGCTTTAGAAACACCCCTGCCGGGGGTGTTCTGGGCGAGCATGAGCCAAGTCTATCCGTGGGATCGCGGTACCAACTTTGCGGTCGAATTGGGGCGACGCACAGCGGCAAAAATGATGGCATAACGGCGTGTTTTTGCCCACTAATTTTGGGCAAAGACGCGGTTGAAGGTGGTGATTTCGGCTTCACCTAACTGAGCGATTAGATTGTTCCACAGGTCGAATTCCGCCGCTTTGGGCGCGCCGAAGTTTTCGTAAAACATGTAGTAATGATGACAAGCGACAAGGATGGCGTCGGCGTCCGCGCGTTGGGCAAGCCAACCCTCGAAACGTGGGAAACGAATCTCATCCGGTTGATTCATGCCATAATCGGACGTGTCCGAAATGAGAAAACGCCCCCCGCCTGTGTGCAATAGGGTACTGACGCGATTGCGCGGTTCGGGTTTATAGGGACTGGTAGGGGGGATATCTTTGGAATCCATATGAAAATGGAGACCTTCTCCCAAAATGACATCAATGGAACGGGCTGTGACCGCATTATAAGGCGCGATGAAGGTCGTGATATCGGCATGAGGGAAAGCTTTTTCAAGCTCTGCACGCCCGCGCTGGAGTTTGTCGCGTAGCACCGGGACATCATAAGAATTGAATTCATGAAAGAGGTGCGAATAACCATGCAGCAAAATCTCGACTAGCCCTTGCTGGACTAAGCCATCGAGATAGTTGCACAGTTCTGGATTTTGCGAAATTGGAAAACCGCGTTCTTGTCCACGATATGCCGGAGCGACATTCGGGTCTAAATGCGGCGGGGGTTCCCACGGTACGAAAATATTGGCGTAATGTTCGGGAATGACCGATAAGCACACGGGCAACGCGCGTTCCCAGATCGGGCGATAGAGCGCTTCGAGCATCGCGGGTGTCGCGTAAAAACTAGGGTCATCGTCCCTGAAGATGATGGGCATGGTCATTTCCTCTGTGGGGTATGGGTATAGATGGCACTGGGGCGACGTTCGCCCTGTTTCAGTATAGCCGACTCAGCGCGGGCTAAATGCGGTGCCCACGCGCTGAGTCAAGAGAGGTTGGGGGAAGCGTTAGGATTCTGTAGCGCTGATCGTGACAAAATCACCGGAGACAAAACCGAGATCATCCCCATATCGGATCTGAAACCAACCCGCTTGCTCGTCCAAGATCACAAACGACATGCCCGGCGCGATGGAACCGATCACAGCGCTATCGGTGCCGGGCGCACTACGCACATTCAGGATGCTATCCGGCGTCAGATACGGCAAGGGCTCCGCGATAGTGGCGGTAGCCTCAGCATCGGGGGTGTATGTTTCTGCCAACAATGCTTGAAGCGCCTGTTCGGTGGTGTCATAAGCGCCTTCACCGATGCGCATATAGCGAATATGCCCACGCTTGTCGATAGCGTAGAGGGTGGGCCAAAAGCGTTGATTGTAGGCGCTCCATGTGGCGGCGTCGTTGTCTAAACCGATAGGGTACGTCACGCCCAGTCGTTGGGCGGCGGCCACGACATTTTGAGGATCGCGTTCGTAATTGAATTCGGGGTAATGAATGCCGACAACGACCAACCCTTGATCGCGATAGGTTTGATACCATCGCTCCACATACGGCAGGGTGCGAATGCAATTAATGCAGTCGAATGTCCAAAATTCTAAGAGGACGACGCTGCCCCGCAAATTGGCAAGCCGCAGGGGGATGTCACTATTGAGCCACGCGGTGTTTAGGAATTCTGGAGCGATACCGCGATTCGGGAGCGCTGATGGATTGTCTTGGGTTTGGTTATTGGGCGCGGAATTCACCACTGTGAAACCCACAGCGATCAATATCGAGGCGACAACGCCGCCGACTTTTTGAAGGATTTTTATAGGTGATTGCAACGCGACTCTCCTTAACTATGGCTTAGGGACTACCTGATGCATACGGCGGAACAACCGCCGCCTTGAACCAACAGAACCATCTCACCATAGCTAATAAATCTATCCAAACCCTAACAACCAGATGAAAGCAAGACCAGAAGCGTGTCGCTAATCAATCCAGACAGGGAGGTGTCCCAAGGCGATAATGTTGCTCCATGCGGCGCGGTCACCTTCGGTGAGAATCGCCGCTTCTACGACGATGGTTGCGCCGGCTTTGTTGGCGATCAAGCGCATCCCTTGGAGGGTGCTGCCGGTGGAGATCACATCATCGACCAACGCCACGCGCTTGCCGTTGATCGAGGCGCGATCTTTTTCATCCAAAAACAAAGTTTGTGGTTCGCCTGTTGTGATGCTGAGCGTTTCGGAAGTCAGCGCATTGCCCATGTAAGGTTTTAAATTTTTACGCAGCACGATGTACGGTAAGCCCAGTTCCACAGCGAGGACATGGGCGATGGGGATGGCTTTGGCTTCCGCGGTGACGAGGACTTCAATGTCCTTATCACGCATCTTTTCGGCAAGGGCACTGGCGGCAGCGGCGACAAGTTCGGTATCGCCCAAGATATTGAGGATGGCAATGCGAATGCCGGGTTTGATTTGGAACAAACGCAGATCGCGGCGCACACCCGCGATCTCAATGGGATAGGTCGCAAGTTCTGTAGACATGAGGCATCTTTCTTGTAATGGGTATCGGGCAGAAACAGCGGTTATTTTAGCATGGGTCTGCGGCTTGAGGAGGGATTGTGCAGCACTGATTTTTAGGGCGCAGTCTAAAAATGGAGGACTGTCCTCGTAAAAATTATTGTTTCGAGTAAATCAGGGCAATGCGCCGCGATAATTCCAAAAATGCGGCGAGGATGTCCGAGGTGGTCAAGATGCCAACAACCGTTTCGCCGAGCATCACGGGTAGGCAACTGATACGATGATCCAACATCAAGCGCGTAGCGTCATCAACGGTAGCGTTGGGTTCAATCACGATGGGGGCGGGGGTCATGATGGCGCGCACGGACACACTATCGATTAGCTTTTCATCTTGCCAACGCTCACGCAAGGCGTGGGGGGAATTGAGGGCAGTACGAATATCGCGATCACTGAGGATGCCGACGATCTGTCCATGACTGTTCATCACGGGTAAATGCCGACACTGGCATTGTTCGAGCAGCTCTAATGCTTGTCGCAACAATCCATCCTGATGAATAGTGACGGGGCGCGCAGTCATAATTTCCGAAACGTTCATCGAATCCCTCCCTTGAGAAGCTACCTTCTCCCAAAGATACCTCAGTCTCGCTGGACAATGGTATCAAGCTTTGCGTGATGAACGTCATAAAACAGCGAGAGATCGCTCGTATTAGAGTTGTAAAGGCATTTTAAGTTCGATGCGCGTGCCTTTGCCTTTCGTGCTTTCGACGACTAAGGTGCCCTTGTTGAGTTCGGCGCGACGTTGTAAATTGTGCAACCCCAAACCGGAGGAGGAGCGAATTTCGGTGGAGTCAAAGCCGGTGCCATTGTCTTCAAAGGTGACGCGCACGCAATTATTTTCTGAGGCGATGGCAATTGTGAGTTGGGTCGCGTTGGCATGGCGGATTACATTGCTGATCGCTTCATTTGCCATTTGACAAACGGCTTCATAAACGTTTTCGTCCAGCCTGATGGGGGATTCAGTCACGATATCTATTGCCAATGTGGACGGGACGTGAAGGCGGGTGATGAGGTCGCGGAAACAGTGCTCAAGGGGTTGGGTAGCTTCATCGTTCGGTTTGAGATTTTGAATATATTTGCGAATGTCCGAGATGATGGAATCAAGATCGTGGACGATGTGGGCAAGATTTTGACCGGGTATTTGCGGTGCGCTCCGCTGGAGTTCGATATACATCCCGACGGCGTACAATGATTGAATCACGCCGTCGTGAAGTTCCATGCCAATCCGTTCCCGCTCTTCAAGTTGGGCAAGGCGGCGTTCGCCTTCGCGCAATTGCGCCCCGGCAATCGCGAGCGCGGCATAGCCAGCGACGGTTTCCACAATTTGCTGATCTTGTTCCGTGAATATTTCGCCGTTGATTTTATCAGTCAGGTACAACATGCCATAAAGTTTGTTGCTCACGATGATGGGGACACCCAAAAAACGACTCATCTCTGGGTGATGGTTCGGAAAGCCAATTGAGCGGGGATCGTCTTGCATATTGTCGAGGCGAATCGCCCGCCGTTCCCGGATGATGGCACCGAGCAACCCTTGTCCTTTAGGAGGATCGCCGATCTTTTCGACGAGGGTGGGGTCAATGCCAGCAAAACGAAAATGCTCCAGACCGCCTTTGCCATTGGGGATGCCTAGCGCCGCGTAACGCGCACCGACGAGATCTCGCGCAATGGTGGCGATACGTTCAAAAGTTCCATCAAGGGTATCTGCTTCAGTGGCATACATGGCGGCTGAAGCGATGGCTTTGAGGCTCGATAGGATAAACGTCATGTCGTAAATAGAACGAGCATCACTATTCACTGGTTTATTCGCTTGCTACACTGATTATAATTCCACTATTGTATCAAATAAATTGGACAGGATTTTCGCGATGACCCAAGTGATTCGTATTCTCATCGCCGATGATCATTCTGTAGTGCGGGCAGGATTACGCGCACTGCTAGAAAGACAAGGGCATCTTCGCGTTGTGGCAGAAGCATCCACCGGCGAGGAGGCGATCTCAAAAGCACAAGAATATCGCCCCGATGTCGCCGTGTTAGATATTCGGATGCCGGGGGTATCGGGCATTGAAGCGTGCCGCAAGATCGTTGAGACGGTAGAAGGCTGTCGGGTGATTATGCTCACCTCGTATGCTGAGGATGAGTTATTGTTTACCGCGATTCAGGCAGGGGCATCGGGGTATCTGTTGAAGCGCATCGGTGACAACGATTTGGTGCAAGCGGTGGAACGGGTAAGCAGGGGAGAAGGGATGCTGGACCCGGCGATGACTTCAAGCGTGTTTGCGGAAATGCGCAAGGCGAACCAAGCGCAACATGCTGCCGCTTTTGCGGACTTGACCGCTCAAGAATTGTCGGTCTTGGCGTTGGTTGCCGAGGGATTGACCAATCGCCAGATCGCGGTTCGGCTCTATCTGGGCGAGGGCACAGTGCGCAATTATGTGAGTAGTGTGCTGGCGAAGATCGGCGTTTCTAACCGTGCCGAAGCCGCTGCCTATGCAGTGAAACACAATATCAGCGAATTGATCCCGCCGAGCGCGGGTAAAGCGAAGGACAACTAAGGTACCTAGAGCGCTTTATCAAATCACCATAGTTGTGTTATGGGCGATGATGCTGTTTAGCTTGCGTGTGAATACTGTGCGCATAGGGCTAGTTTTTTTGCGTGGGTGGTGTCAAGGCGGGGTAGCCTATCTTGCCCTGCGGCGGTTTTGAAGTGGTGGCGCACAGTGGGTATCTCACCACTGTGCGCTTTTTAGGAGGAAACCGCTGGGGGGTTTCAAAAACGGCGAATCATCATCCCATCAAGAGGTCTAACGTGTGGTGAAGCAGGGAGACCGCACCAGCACAGGACGATTTATTCACCGGTACAAACAAAGTTGGCTCACACCGATATATTTGAATGATATGATTAAAATCATCATCAATCTGCCCTAATCATGACCTGTTTTGCCACGACACTCTAGTGTCATTCGTCCTGATCTGAAGGCGATCTTTGACACTATTTTTAATGCCGCATTACCCGTTGACAGTCGGGTCGACGGGCGCGCTTGTGTGGGGATATAAACAAACGGCGGTCCATGGACCGCCGTTTGTTTATACTGCTGTTTCGAGAGTCGGACTAGCCCGCCGTTTCGATGATGATCTCATCACTTGCCAAGGGGGTGCCATCAAAACGTGAAGTCGTTTGCGCACTGAGCGTCAAAAAAGCACCTGGCACCAAGTTGTTGAGTTCGACGGCGATTTGCCACGTCCCAAAGGTTTCGTTTGCGAGCAGCGTGACATCGCGTTCTTCGTTGATCAACACGGTGCCCGCCTCGTCCGTCATTTGGATGCGAACCGTATTGCCATTGCTGCCATCGGCGGTACCCGCGATGAGCAGGGTATCGCCTTCACGGACAATGCTGCCTAGCAACGGGGTTTGAATGAACACCCCATTGGCGGTGGCGGTGGGATCCCCTAAGATGACATTTTGGCTGGCAAAAGCGACGATACTGCCATCATTTGCCGAGGTTGAGAAGGCAATGATGCTGCCGCGTGTACCCGACGCTGCATTGACATCAAGGAGTATTTGCCAACTGCCTTCCCCACCCACGCCAGCATCAGGCGCATTAATGATGGTGGCGTCTTCTGCCAAGATGTTGCCGTCACTGTCAAGGACACGGACGACGACGTTGCCTTCAAACAAGCGCCCGCCCTGTCCACTGATCGTAATTGGGGCGTCGATGTTCAGGATGGTATAAGGAGCAGGACTATTGATGGTGACATAGGGTGTTTGGGTGTCTACCCCAAAACGCACCACCACCGAGTCCGTCAGGCTGGGTTCCAAACCGAAGGGCGAAGGCACATAAGCGAACACCGTGCCAAAGGTGCCGGCGCTGGCATTGACGGTCAGTGTGGTTTGCCACAAAATATCGCCATTGCCATCCACGGCTTGGGTTTGGGCGATTTTTTCGTCCAGCACGTCACCCAGCGGGTCAAGGATGCGGACGAAGATTTCGCCGCTGTAACCGCTTTTCACGCCGCCGGCAACCAGCACATCGCCCGCTTCGCTGATGGTGTAACCCTCGGCGGGGGTGGTGATGAACAAGAGTTGTTCATCCTCGCCGGGGATTGCCGTCGCGCCCGGCAGGGTGACAACATCGGTCGGTTGAAATACCACTGGAACGAAGGTGTCGATCAAGATGCCGCCATTGGCGGAACGCAGGTAGGCATAAATGCGCCCTTGCGTCGATTGCCGGATCACAATCCCGCCGAGCGCGGCTTGCCACTGATTGTTGGCGGCAACGCGGGCAGTCGTTTGTCCCAGCAACTGGGAGTTGTTGTCAAAAGCACGGATGATGAGTTCTTGTCCGGCAATCCCTAAGCCCGTGCCGTTGACGGTGATCGGGCGGGTGGTGCTGACATTGGCGTTTTGCGCGGGGGTCGTGATTTGGATAGCGACGTTCGCAGGCGGCGTCTGGGTTGCAGGACGTTGGGTCGGCGGACGTGTCGTCGCGGTCACCGTGATCACGGGTTGATTGGGGACGCGCAATTGTTGTCCGACAAAAACCAGATCGGCATTGGCGATACAGTTGGCGTAAGCGAGTTGGGGGGTGGTGCTGCCCGTGCGCGAGGCGATGCGGTTCAGTGTGTCGCCGCTACGCACAACATAGATGAACCAATCACTGCGAATCAGGCATTGCCCGCCGTAGATCACATCCACGCGGGCTGAGGTCAAGAATGCCCCCGTGTTGGGGTGAGTGGCAAAAGCGATAATGCCGCCGCGTGCGCCTACGGCTACTGCCACATTCAAGCCAAAAGTGGCTTGCCACGCCCCCATGTTGTTAGGTGTGACGATTTGTTGCCCCAAGATCGATCCGAGAGCATCGACAGCGCGTACAGTGATCGTACCGGGGATATTGGCGGCAAAGCCGTTGGCGGCGATCTGCGTCCCATTAATCGCGACAATCGCGTTGAGGAGCGGATTGTTGATTAAAATGAGCGGTGCGGTCGATGGTTGCCCCCAAGTCACGTTGACGATATTGGAGGCGGTGATGATTCCACTGCCTAGTTGGGCGATAGCTTGCAGCGTCCCTGGTATGCCCCCAGCGACAAGCACATTGAAAGGGACATTTGCCGACCAAATGCCGTTCACACCCGGATTGATGATGATTTCGCCGATCACGGTTGTGTTGTTATTGATATAGGCGAGAACACGAATGACCGTTCCCGCGGGTAAGTTGGCGTGGGTTCCGGTCGCCCCGACTGATGATCCCAGATTGATGACGGTGCCATTGATAGGGGCGGTAATCGCCAGTGATGGGCTGGTTGTCGTTGCCGTCAAGGTGGGCGAAGCGGTAGCGCTTGGAGCAGTGGTGAGCGTCTGCGAAGCGGTTACAGTCGCTCCAAGTGTCGCCGTCTGTGAAGCGGTAGCAGTCGCGCCATCCGTTGCCGTTTGCGAAGCGGTGGCAGTGGCACTATCGGTCGAAGTTGGCGAAGGGGTGGCGGTTGCGCCATCCGTTGCCGTAAAGGTGGCTTCAACCGTGTTGGTTTGAGTTTCGGTACTGGTCGCGGTTGGGCTGCTGGTTTCGGTTTGTGCCCAAACGCCGGTGATATTTAACGATGCTATCAATATGACGACAAGGAACAGCACGAGTTTGCCGCTACTGATTTTCATAAAAATTCCTCCATGATGTGATGTCTTTATATTATTCGTTATTTTAGATCATTTCGCCTATACCGTCATCACTACCATTGCCCTACGCTATCGTTGGAAAAAACAAATAAAAGTGCCGCTGATATGAAAATCAGCGGCACTTTGAAGAAATGAGCCGATAATGGGCGAAAAATCGATTTTTCTGAGAAGCTATCCGCAGGCGCGATTGATGCTTACAACAACGATCCGCAGCTTGCTTAAGCGCCTACTTTAGAAAAACCTATTCGCCTTGACCGCTGGTGTAGCCGGGGGCATCATCGAAGTAGTACAGGTTTTCGGTCTTGATAAAGTCGAAACCCGCCGCATTGATGCGGTTCA
>Ga0163154_10002657_pt1 | contig 25838 bp, 21 predicted proteins | sample OliLakLV19MP9P1_FD_148649 | JGI IMG/M metagenome (GOLD analysis project Ga0163154, IMG submission 148649) | Freshwater microbial mat bacterial communities from Lake Vanda, McMurdo Dry Valleys, Antarctica - Oligotrophic Lake LV.19.MP9.P1 | ecosystem: Environmental > Aquatic > Freshwater > Lake >... | reverse complement strand
TCTCCATTCTTACTTTAAGAATGATAGTTTTTACCTTTTCGATCTTTGGTTGGTATACTGGCTCATATATCTGCATTTCATTACTATCCAAGTATGGTTGGTCATTCCAATAAAAAGGTTTGACCAAGGCACTCGATGCTACGACTGCCTCAAATATATTACCGTTTCTAAAGTAAGTGATTGTGTTGAGTTTTTTGTTATAAGCCTGTATAGAGAGTGGGATCTTAGTCTCTTCAATTACTGTATTACCAAAAATAGAGTAGCTATATTTTGTCCAGCTAGAGTAATTTTTATCTAAAATAGCTGGGTACGGATTGAAATTCTTGAAATATGTAACTGCTCGTTGCATTGGTAATTCAAGTGCAAACAGAGAGGCAATAACTGATCCACCACTTGTTCCTACTAAAGAAACAATTTCATACCTGTCAGACTCAATCAGCGCTTGTAAAAATCCAGCATAGGCAACTGATTTCATACCTCCCCCACAAATGAAAATACTTAGTTTCATACAAATACTATACCTTATCAGCCTTTGAGTTATATGTCTTAATCAACCTATCTACCCAAATCTCAAACTCAATCGGATATACCAGTTCGAAATAACTCTTCTTGTGGTCTCTCTATAAAAATGACTGACTTTTCCAGTCATTTTTTGTATTATACTTCATGCTGACAACTCCTTTGGCATGATTATTGGCGCAATTATGTATTATTCCAGAACTTGCAGTCGAGCTCAGATTTCGAGCAACAGTAGAATCAGTGCACAGTTCAACATCAATAGAAGGGAATCCTCTTAATCAACAAGAAGTACAAAAAGTACTTGAAGGTGCAATAATATCAGCACCAGATTATGCGATTCAAGAAGTTTTAAACTATAAGAATGCTTTGCAGTGGCTCAATCAAAGAAATGAAGCTCAAGCTAGTATTCATTCAAACGATATTCTAAAACTGCATAGCATAGTGATGCTAGATCTTTTACCCTCAAAAAAAGTTGGAATTTACAGACCTGGGAATGTGTATATTGTTGATGAAGTTTATAACCAGAGTGGCACAGGTAAAAAAGAAGTTGTGCAGTATGTTGGACCACCAGCAAGTGCTTTAAAAAACCTTGTATCAAGCTTTATTAAGTGGGTAGAAATTCAAAAAAAAGCAAAAATACTTTATCCTGTATTACTTGCCCGACTTGCACATTATTTTTTTGTTTCAATTCACCCATTTTCAGATGGTAATGGTAGAACAACAAGATTGTTAACGCATCAATTCTTAAAATCATCTTCATATGATTTCGACGATTGCTTATCACTAGATTCTTACTACTTACTGAATAGAGAAAATTACTATATGGCATTAAGTAGAGGAAAAACATTTGAAGACCGAATGTTTGCAGATCTTACTCCATTTATAGAATTTTTTGTTTCTTTTTGTGCTGGCCGAGAGTTCGTTGCTGGTGCCAGAAGAGCCATGTGCGCATAAATAAATATGTAAAATTAATAATTAATTCATAGCATATGAAGCGGGTTGTTGTATGCAAATAGATTTTGAGCTACCTCACAAGGCAGAACGAGAGAAATTAACGGATATGGCCAAGAGTGCTGGCTCGGATAGAGCTTGCACAGCTGGTTAAGAACTTGAAACTTTAAACAATGATGATTTTAAAGTACCCGAATTCGTGAACTTTAAAAATAACGCCAGTGCCAATAATTTTAATCCATTGCAAAAGGTATCATAGCTAAAAGAGGTAGATATGGTGGTACTTATGCCCATAGCGATATAGCTTTTGCGTTTGGAACATGGTTGAGCCCAGAATTTAAACTATTAATAATTACTGAGTGTCAAAGACTTAAAAGTTCAAGAACAACAACTTATTGAGTGGGATTCAGTCGTTACTTATCACCAGTTAATTACCGTTTGCATACTGATTCAATTTAAAATGAATTATTACTATCTACAACATAATTCCTGTTTGCAACAAATGAGCTTGACAGTAAAAACAACTGCATACAGGAACTGTATTAACGCAAGTATCAGTATCGAGAAAGGAAGAACCAAAATCAACGGCAAGGAAAGCAAGAATTCTAAAGTTTCAAGCGAATAACGCTGCGAGATGCCATGAAGCAAACTACCTATAATAGGTATGTACCATAAAAACGACATATAAAACAAACTTTTCTTCATACTAAAAATTACACCTCATTTCAGAACTTCATAATTTTCGAAAAGAATTGCGCTCTATTCTCAAATTTCTTGCTGACAGCCGCATGATATAATGCCAAAATGAAAGAAAATTCAGAACGATTGTCAACAGAGCAAGAAGCTGCTAATGGTAAAGTAACTACTTTTGAACGCACCTGCTATCTTCGTTTATTGTGGCGAGCCGCTTTAGCTGTCGCCTTAACGCTTACACTTCAAGCAAGTATCTCTTTATCCGCCTCTGCAGAAGAAAACATCTCATACGCTCCAACAATCACGAATCCAGCTGACGTTAAAGCAGTTAGTATAAGAGCCTGGGAAAATTTTACTGAAGAACATTTTCATACATCTGGTGTCGGTCTCAACGTTGCGTCAGATGCCTGCAATTATGTTTTAGGTGTTGGACACGCCTTTATGTTACATACCACTGGAGTTGATGTATCAACCTCTACAAACTCTGTTACTTACCCAGATGGAGAATTATACCGTGGAGCAAAAATAATTCTTCCCACAAAACCATATGAAGGACTTATTGGTGATCTTGCACTACTTCAGTTAGAAAATGATGATTGTCTACCTGAACAAGTACGGTTTAATTATGGCGTAGCAGTCACAGGGAAGTTTGGCAGAGTTCAAGGATATGGCCGAGATGAAAATGGAGAACATGGTCCGCTCAGACAAGCGGAAAATCTAGTTCTATTTCGTTGTGCTTCTGGTCAACTAGCCTGTCTGACAAACTATAGTCTGTATCAAAAAGCACAAGGCGGAGACTCAGGAGCGGCATGGGTTACAGCAGATGATGTAGCTCGTGGGCTTATGATGTTTAGCGGAAACGGAACACCTTTCTTATTTGGCCAGATGAACCCGCTAAACGATGAACGTGTTCGCTGGATTGACGTTTGTACTAACCCAGATAGCGAGTGGTATGGATCTACCTGTGCGGTTCATTCAATACCAGCTGATTTTACTGAAGCTACAGTATTCTTGCCCCTAGTGACTGCATCTCAACCAGCTGTTACAACTGCACACTCAGAGTGATAGTATCATTCAAGGAAATAACCTACAATCATCATATTCACCGGACAACAACTAAAACTTGGTTGTTGAGATATTTATTCTTGTACAAATGCTAGATATACTAAGCATGTTATGAATGAAATTAAGAATACTGACAGCAAAACATACTCAGTAGAAACTTCCAAAATACCTACGGAAATTGCATTTGAAATATCCGCAGTATCTAGGATACTCTCAAAATTAATGAGAGAGCGTTCTAAGCTAGTTGTTTACTTGAGTTATGGGGCAGTTTAATCATCTTCATATACACTTGATCTGTAACCAATTTTATGAATACTATAAACAACTTTTCCAAGTTTAGTTTCTGCTACATTTAATAAAGCACGATAGTCTCCCAAACGTATTTTATGGGTGGCTCCTAATTTTTTGCCCCCATATACTTTTGTAATTTTAAATAGCTGAGGAGTTTGAATAAATTTTGCTAGCAGATGTCTCAGTTTCCTTTTATCACTTTCATCGCTTACCCGACCTCTTTTACAAGCTGTTTGAAAACTTACCTCATCAAAAACTAATTCTGCTTTAATATAATCTACCTTTTCTGAATCAGTAGCTGGAGGTAATTTCGTTGATGTACTTCTATGAGCTGGCAGTGGTTTAGAAATAGTATATGAACCTATCCGAACAGTTGAGTCTATCTTTCGAGGTAGAGTAGGCTGAGTGATGACTTGACCTTTTGGTTTAGCTTGTAATTCACCAAGCACTTGCGCACTAGCTCTCTTAAAAAGATCCGCTACAATTATTAGCAAATACTGATAAAAATACTTAGTGATAGTACTACTCATTGGATTATCCAGAATATTCCAGTCATAGCCCAATTTTCTCTGGTCTTTAATATGTAAGATGATGATAATTGGTGTTTCTTGATTATTAAACTTAAAGATCACCTTAATATGTCCTTTATCTGTGAGATTAATGGTAATTTGCTGAGGTTTCTCATACCAAGAATAATGCTGTACAAGGACTGAGCCATCAAACTTCCATATTTTATTTCTTGAATGATTAGCGACATATTTGCTGTGAGTAATTATATCTGTGACTAAAGCATCTTGATCAAAATCGTTGATTTCTTGATCATTAGTCAGTGAATCCAGACTAGTTGTAAGATCGAGTAATATTTGATCTGTAAGGATACCACTATAGAAATTGTCAGAAGCAACTAGGTAAATGTAAGAAGCTATATCTCGTAAAATTTCAAGTTCAGTGGGATTTTTGTCTGCATTAGTATCTTGAGAATCAGATTCAAGAATACTCATTATTTTTCGATAATACTCAATGTGTGTTCTTTCATTTGAAAAGCGAAGTTCAGCTAGTACTAGTGGAATTGACATCCATTTGGGAGCTTTTTCTGCATTTTCTCTTACTAAATTACCTTCATCATCTTGTTTTAGTAAAGCTTCAGCAACTTGCGCACCTCTTTTACTTATAATTCCATTGACTTTGTTTATCTCCTGATCAAATTTAAATAGATCAAGCTTAAGCTTTATGGTATTAATTAAATCCTGAATTTGACTGTAATCAAGTGGTGTTTCAGAAAATTGAGGTAAAAGTGTTTGCAAGATAGACACACGTTGGGAAATTTGGATCAGATAGGGACTAAATGTATCGTTGATTTGAGGATGAAGACCTGAAAGAACAGGATTATCGATGTCAAACATAAAAGAGGAAAGTTCAACAGCACTAATAGTATCATCAAATAAAAATGCTTCTAGTGTTACTGGCCTATATAGCAACGATAGATTTGGTGTTGCTAATAATTTAAGCAATTCTATTACTAAATCTGTTTGTGATTTCATCTGATCAGGAAAATGTTTATCAAGTATAATCCGGTAATTAGTGATTTTTTCACGATTAATTTTCTCAATAACATAAATTAGCATTTGAATCAATATTTTTATATCGCTATCTTTTATATTCTCAGCCTCTTTGAATTTGACATACAATCGCTCAACTCCTTTAATATTTGCAAGTAATTCATCTTGAAACATTCTTAATTGAGTTTGCACTTTTTCAGGTAAGTGATTAAATCCGAGCACATTTCGTTGTTCAATAAAAGTTGAAAAAATTAGATTAATCTCTTTCCAAAAAAAAGAATTTTTCTCGTTAAAAGCTATATCAGGTTCACCTATCTGTGGTTTTAATTTAGGATATTCATGAGTAATTGCTTTGGCATTTCTTTCTATCATATAAAAATTTATTCATCTGGTATTTTACCCTATACATCAATAAATATACCTAGTAATTACCTCATGTATCTGTCATTATCTTTGTATGTACCGTCATTTATTACGTCTTTGGAAAAAATTGCCTCTCAGCAAGTTTGCCCAGATGGGGATCATGCGTCTAGTAAATGATCAATTTCTGATTGGTGTGACGGGTATCATATTTAATGACAAACACGAAGTCCTGTTATTAAAACATACCTACCGTGATGTGGCTTGGAGTTTACCAGGCGGATTTCTGAAAGCAGGGGAGCATCCTAAAAGTGGACTGGCCAGAGAAATTTATGAAGAAACAAAATTTGTAGTCCATGTTGAAAGAATCATTAAGACAGAACATGACGGGAAAATGCTAGACTCAATATGTGTTACATAGGAACACTGGTTGAAGGTAGATTTAAAAAAAGTGCTGATAAATTGCAAACTGAATAGTCTTGATTAAACTTAATCACTTTATTTTCAAGGTAAGTCCTCATTTGTGATATAATTATTTCTTCGCGTTTACAACGCATATAGTAAGAAAACATAGGGAAGTCATGCTTGAATTAGCAATTTTGATAGGTAGTGTAGCCATATGTCTATCCGCATTTTTTTCAGGAGCTGAGATTGCTTTTTTCTCACTTTCTGATATGAAAGTACAAAGTTTGATCAAGCACGGCCGTAAAAATGCCAAGCTCATCGCTCAACTGAAATCAAATCCTGATCGCTTACTGACCACAATTCTTATTGGCAACAACTTAGTCAATATCGGATCTTCTGCAGTTGTCACCTACAGCATGACCGAGCTACTTGGTTCACAGGGAGTTGGATTAGCCACAGGAATCATGACTCTTGCTATCTTAACTTTTGGTGAAATTATTCCCAAAACAATAGCAACCAGATATGCTTCCCATATTGCATTGAGATCAGCTCGACTGTTGTACACTATTCAGATCCTTTTATTCCCTTTTGTGTATTTGTTTGAACAATTTAGTAAGTTGCCTCGATTGTTACTCAAAGACGACGTCAGTCATAACAAAATTACTGACACCGACGTAGCTTCAATGGCTACTATTAGTTATGACCAAGGCGGTCTACTTGAATACGAGAGAGATGCAATCACCAACATTCTAACCTTGAATGACACTCAAGTTAATAAAATCATGACGCCAAAATCTCAGATGATCATGGTCAAGCCAACTGATACTTTGGCAGACATTGTCAAGACGGTCCGATCTGAACACTACTCTCGGATTCCTGTCTACGATGCAACTAATGACACAGTGATGGGGTATTGATCTATCAAGGATTTTAACACTATAAGAATTTATCATTCAAAGAACGAATTTGTTTGAGGTAAAAATCATATTAATGGTATAGAAAGTTTTTGGAGTTTTACCAAAATAAGGATGCAAAAACAAGTGCAACTAATACACATATACACATCGAGAAGTTATCAGTATACTATCAAACTAATAACTTATAGGTCATATATGGTGAAGTTTGAAAGAACATTTAAAACAGGAGAAAGAACCACTGTTAATACAGGATTTTGTGATTTTCTAGCAGTTTTGACGAAGATAGATATGCGTTCCATAACGATAGCTGATAACCCCGAGGATGAAATAGGAAATCAGAGGAATAAATTATTACAGTTGAGCATTCATTTAGAGAAAGAGTTGCAATTTGATACATTAGGACAAAAAATAAAAGACCATCTTGAAAGAGCTATTTCAAGGATTGCCAGTTTAATACATACTGTTGATAGATTATATAAGCATAAAAGCACCATAAATTTCAAAGATGAAAAAGCTTTCAGAGCTGTATCATTATTAGTGATCTGTGCTGAACTACAAATACAAACACAACTTACTTTGAATGAGGAATCTGTCAGGAAAAACCTACCAAAAGATGTTGATGCTGTAACACTTGAATACTATTTTTTATTAATGAAAGTTTTTTTTAATCCCGCATTACAGCTTTTTAATCGCGAGCTAAATCTTGCTGAAGTATCAAATCATGAAGTAGATGACGCGTTGGCTTTTGCAGAATTTGTTTTTGATGGACCAAAACACAGCGAACAGTTCCACTTACCAACCGAATTTATTGATAATTATTCTTTATTTCTACAATTGTGGGGAAATAGAGTTGGCACATTACAGTCTGATGTTTTATTAACAAATGACCCTGCTGATTACAGTCAAGAATTAATTGCGCTAGCAAGAACAACTCGGTATGATATTGATCTTAAAAAAATACTATCTACTCTGGAGCCATTATTTACATCCATCAAAGATTATAGATACCAGCTTTCTCAAGATATTTTATTGCCTACAGAAGTGGGTGAGGCAGTTCGTGAAAAAGTTAGTGAAGCGTTGCAAAGACTTATATATCCACTAGATTTTCTGTTTGATATAGGCATACATACACCACAGGATGCAAAAGCTTATTATTCTCAGTTGGTGGCGTCTAGTAGTGATCCTCAATTTTCAGCAGAAAGTGCGGGGGTTTTTCATGAGCTAGAGGATGTACTTTATTCTGCAGTTTTTGACAATCATTTTGAACCATTAGTAACTGTTAGTCAATTTGTTGATCCTAATAGACCGGCTACAGAAACAACGACAAACAATCAAAATCCTGACGAGTTTTTACAGACTTGTGCAGATCAATTTAAATTCATTCAATCATATAGCAGGCCAAAACTGTGGACTTTTTATAAATCACAAATTTTTGCTACTCATCACCCATTTGTTCCAATTAATACAGTTCAACTCACTTTAAATACAAAAAAACAATTAATTGTGGAAATGGAATTTGAAAATATTCATAGACTATTTATTGTTGCTATAGATACCAAACATGGAGGTTTTGAGTGGCAGTTACTTGAAGATCCCTTCACTGATGAAGAAACTAAACAGTTTTACTATTATGTGCAGAGTATTATTTCTGACACACTGATTCAGGTTTTCCAAACGGTATTAACTGATCAAGAAATAAAACAGAGAGCTAAAGGAAAAACACCAATAACAAATCAGCCTACTCAACCTAAAAAGATAGATGCTGAAAGTAGAAGAGGTAAGTTTGAAAAGTATCGGCCTGCCATTAAAGAACCCGTGTCAGGTACTTTAGGATTGGAAAGTAGTGCCGACAGGACTCCTGCTATAGTTAACAAACTGGTATATACAGATGTTGAGGTTGAAACTGCATGCAAACTTGGTGGTATTAAAAATAAACGTATTATTGAGGATAAGAGAGTATATTTATCTCGATTGAAAGAAAACCCTTTATTATTCAGGCCAGAAAATCTTATCACTTTTGTTTTTAATGGAAAAAAGTGCAAAAAATGTAAATTAGGCAAAGATTATCGAGTGGTGGTTACATCAAACGATACAGTAACGCCTGGTTGTGCTGAGTATAGTATTGTGATTATTGGCCACAGATCAGCAATTTACAAAATGCTCGGCGCATAGATTTTTCTGTTCAGATATTTCTGAGTAACTTAAAGTTCGTTTCTTAATAATTCTGCCTCAGAAATTGCTTCAGCTACGTTTGGTAGCAAATGTAAGGTATTTAATTCAACAATTTTCACCCATTTTGGAAATGTTTCTTGTGTGCCTCTGAGCGAGCCACTAAATTTATTGCACACAAATAGATACCAGACAAAAGTTTCTATGCCGCTTTTCCGTGTAATATCAGCTCTAAAAATAGCTTGTAATGGCACTAAATCTTCAACTTGTACTTCTAAGCCTGTTTCTTCTTGGAACTCTCTACTGGCAGCAGCCTGTAACTCCTCCTTACTCTCAACTCTTCCTGCGGGCAAGCCCCATGTACCAGTAATATGTTGGGAATTTTTTCCACTTTGAACAAGCAACACTAAATCATCTTTAAACGCTATAACACCAACTGTGAGAATCTCTTTCATATACGAAAAATCTATCTGACTGCTATATATTTTTTATTTAATTTAAAAGCATAATAACCAATACCAATTAAAGTTATTCCGCATATCATTAGCGAAATTGGCCAGCCAAACGTACCAGTGAAGTATTCTTGAGTCATTTTAAAATATAAATCATCAAGAAAAAAGTACCAAATGATCCACCCCATAAACTGAATAGAAATTCTCTACTATAATACGGAGAATAAAGGGGGTCAGCATGGGTGGAATTGCACTTGATATTAAATTAGTTTAGCAAGTTGGTGGGAAATTGAGTGTAAGGCTTTTTGTTATCCTCTAATAATGTAAGTAGTATCTAGATTTTTACAAATACTGATTCAAAACAGTATCTCTATAGTTTTTCTAAACGTCATAATAAAGATGCAAACAAGTTTCCTTGACATTTGTGCTTTGATTCACTACCATTAGCCTAGTACGTAGACAGTTGTGAATACATGTATGAAAAATCCAATAAAATTTGCCGTCATTGTTATAGTAGTAGCTGTTTTGGGCATTGGTGCGTTTACACTTTCTCAAAACTCTTCTCAATCAGATACAATCATGCCAAGAGAAGATGCTGCAATGAAACCAACTGACACACTGATGAAGAATGATGAGCTGACGATGAAAAATACCGATGACACAATGATAGGAGATAAGATGATGAGCTCTCAATATGTCGAGTATTTAAAAACTGCTCTTGATAATGCTTCTACTAGTCGTAGGGTTTTATTCTTTTATGCGTCGTGGTGTCCAACATGCAGACAAGCTGATCTCAATTTCAAGGAAAATGAAAGTAAAATTCCTGAGGACGTTACCATTATTCGGGTAAATTATAACGATTCTGAGACAGATCAGGAGGAAAAGGATCTGGCTAAAAAATATGGTGTCACCTATCAGCACACATTTGTTCAAATTGATGGTGAAGGAAAAGAGATTACCAAATGGAATGGTGGACAAATTAACGAATTACAGACTAACATTAAGTAGTCTGTGGTCTGGTCCGTTTAATTTTGAGATTACTGAATCGATTCGCATTTGATGCTAGTGTTATTTCGCTAATCTAATATCAGTAAACCGTGGCGGGTAGTCGTAATTGCTTGAAAAAAGGTCACTATCAATCTCTTCCTCAATCTGTTTCATGCCTTCAGCAATTAATATTTTTCTGACCTTAGCTTGACTTGTGGTTTTACTTCCCAGCGGTCTATTTGTTATTTGTTCAAAGGTAGAATTCAGTTCTCCTGGTTTACCTACTATAAATACAACAGACCAATCCCCTTCAGAATTAAAAGTAGCTTCAACGGAAATATGATATTCTTTATAAATAACTGTATGCTTGCCCATAGTGACAAATTATAGCAGATCAAATACAAGGATCTAGTTTAAATAATTCTGGCACTTTTCATACTAATCAGCACTTATTTTTTGTCTCTTTTTTAAAAAGTAACTCAGTCCAAGTGATATAAAAATCATCACAACTGATACCCAAATATAATTTGGTTTAATTGCAACATTTTCAATGTCACTAACCGAGCTCAAACTAGCACCAAGAGAAACTATAGAAATAGTGCCGATAATGCTGCCAATTGCCGTAGCACTAATAAATCCAACAAAATTAATATTAAAAGCTCCAGCAATATAACTCACCCAGTCATAGGGCATAAACGTCAATCGAGCAATCAAGACAGTAGTAAAAGAATTATCTTGCAAAGAAATAATAAAAGGTTTCAATTTATCAGGATACTTAATCTTGCCAAAAATAACTTTGCCAATCAAAAATGCTAAACTACTTGACGCATTGCTACCAATAATTGTCAGCACCAAACCAACTGGAAAACCAAAAATATTGCCTGCAAGTAAAGTCAATGCTGTAGCGGGGAAAAAAATTAACGGCCTGATTATATACAAAATTAAAAATAACAAAAAACCAAGTTGACTCTTAAATAATTGATCTAACGTAACCAATAAAACTGACTTATCAAAATCAATTGAATAGAAATATAATAAGAACGCAGTGACTATAACAACCCAAAAACAAACCGCAAAGATAACCTGATTTTTAGAAACAATACTTGTGGATTTACCCGGATCCTTATTCATAAATTTACTTAAGAGCATACGCTAATAACTGAATTCCTGTCTGAATCGGCGATGTCTTCCAATTCTGAGTCAAATAATTAAGATACTCTAACGATAAAGTATGAAAAACATTGGCATAGGTGGGGTAGGGAGTCATAAAATCAGCTAAAGACAATACAGAGATTTTTTCATCAATAATCAAGGTAACGACATTTATCAAATCTTCACTAAAATCACCAAACAAAGATGCCCCAGTAATTGCTCCGGAGTGAAGATCAACCACCACTTCACCATAGGAAAGTGTGTCAAAATTGGTCCTACCACGATCAGTTTTAGCAAAATCTAAAACAAAAACTCGGTGATGATCTTTGACTTCAAGCTCACCAACACTGGCAATAGTTGGAGAGACAAAAGTGACCCGAGGCAAAGCTCTATCTCTACGAGAAGAAAAGGGCAGTAAGATCTTTTTGAGCACAAATTTGCCGTGATTTGCAGCAAGATGAGTAAATTGCGGGCTGTGTGTACAGTCACCAATCGCAAAGATATGTGAATTAGTAGTTACTAAATTCTGATTAATTACAATCCCTTTTTTATCATACTCAACTGCTGCTTGTTCTAAATTAAAATCAGTGTTGGGAATTCTGCCAATGGCACTGAGATACAACTCAGTTTCTGGAATTGTAGCTCCGGTATCTAATAATAACTCCTTATTTTTGAGTGATTCAGCCCGAGCAGGAATATATTTCACACCAAGATCAATAAGTGACTGCAAACTTCTTCTTGATATTTCCTCTGGCTCACGAGCAAGATATGACTTTGAGAGTAGATATGTTTCAATACCAAATCGAGCACAGGCACTAGCCAATTCAGCACCAATTGGTCCACCACCAAAAATTGTTATCGACTTGGGTAGAGAGTCTAAATAAAAGAACTCCTCATTAGTAATTAATTTACTGGCAGGAATACCAGTAACAGTTGTTCTTACCGGGGCACTGCCCGTTGCTATAATACATTTTTTAGTAAAGCTGAGTAACTGGACAGAATCAGCAGTACTTACTTGTATTGTATTTTTATTTACAAACTCCGCACTACCCATAAAATAAACTTCATTTGAGAGCAATTCTTTCTCTTCACTTGCAAATGATGCAACTTTTTTGCCCACTTGCTGCAGCGCAGTAGTTTTGATTTGTTTACGAACTGCAAGGTCATGACAGGCTTGATATTCTTTTGACAGGTGAATCAACGTCTTTGAGGGAATACAGCCAAAATGAGTACAATCACCACCAATATTTTTTGAGATAACAGCCACACGTTTACCGAGCTTTTGCAAGCCAACCGCCACAAGCAAACCACCAGAACCAGCACCAATCACAATATAATCAAATACTTTGGGTTTTGTAGACATAGAAGAGACCATTTTTGATAAGCGTTGACAAAAGAAAGTTACTAAAATCAGTATAACAGCAATTGTGATGTAATAGGGATTTTCACTAACTCAATCTTTCCATGAGACTACATAAAATAAACAGCATCAAACTATGTTGCCATTTAGCATGAAATATTCTATCAGGACGACTAGAAGCTAATACCAATGAAGCTTGATACTTATCTACCAAAGGAATTTTATCCAAAGACTGACAAATATCAGTAACATATTTCTTAGCGAGTTCAGCAGTACAGTGATAAACATTAAATTCACCATAAGAGTTGAGAGGTTTCATGGAATCATTTTACCAAGATTTCTATATAAAACTAAAGTACTTTTTCAAGAAAATCAGGATAACTGGCAATGCCTAAATTAATTTCTTAATCTTCAACAACCCATATGCAGCTATAGTCGGAGCATCGGTAATCTCTCCACACAGCACAGCTTGTTCAAATTCTTGTACAGTCATTTTATGATGAATCAAGTCAGTTTCAGTCATATCAGGATTATTCTCTCCTTGAATTAAATCAGTTGCCAAGAAAACATGAAAGCCCTGATTACTATACCCGGGAGCTTCAAATAAAAAGCCAATTTTTTCAACTCTTTTTGCAACTAAGCCTAATTCCTCTTCTAACTCTGCATTAGCCAAATCAATTGGATTAATACTTGGATCACTTTCATGCTTACCTTGTGGAAACTCAATTGACTGCTTTTCAGTTGCATATCGATATTGCTCAACTAAGTGAAAATGAGTGCCATCAAAGGGAATAATCAAAGCAAAGTGATCCTTTTCCACCACACCATAAATTCCTGTATGACCATTCTGAAACTCAACCGTATCTTCCCTGACAGTCATCCAGGGATTTTTATATACTATTTTAGTTGCTTTTTTTTTGATCATATATTTATTTATAGATAGTTATACATTCATTCAAACTTAAAATTAAAACCTCAATGCTATTCAGTTTTTTCTTATTGTATCAAATTGATTTTAATACTTCATATCAATAGTGTATAAACGTGGCTTATCATAAGTGAGTTACTTATCAACGCTCACTATAAAAGTAGAGGCAGATGCTGATGATTTAAGAATAATAGTTAAACTTTCAGTGCCTTACAAATTAATGATACAATGAGTAAAACTTACAAGGTGCTCTATGTCTACATTATTTGCTGAGGTTGACCCAATTTTTGGTTTATACTTATTTTTTGTATTTTATCTTTTACCGTTTTTGTTGTTAGTAGTTTTGCCTGTTCAATTAGTTTTATTTATAGTTACCAAGTTTGTTAATAAAAAGAAACATCAACTCCCATCATTTAAACCATTTATTTTGAGCATTAGTGGTGGTGTTATTTTAGCTAATATTATTTGGAATCTGGCGTTATTTAATCAAGTTTACTATGAATGGGATAGAACTATTTTACCGTTCACTCTATTTACTCATGAGGCACCCGTTCTTGACACAACAGTCAGCTGGTTAGCCAAAGGATGGCAACTCTGGCATTTAGATGTTATTTGGTTACTATTAACTGTCACCATATATATAGTTTCTGTCGTAATCGCTTATACTCGCTCAAAACATCATCATTACATTGAGTTGTATAAAAAGATTTTGATTTATACACTTATTACTTTGGTGATTTTAACTCCACTTGTGCCAAGTCTATTTGACACCGTAGCTCGTAAAATTTGGGATATGCCAGATAATTTGAACTATCAGGAAAATTCTGCCGCTTGTGTTCCATCTCCTTCTCAGCTAGCTCAAGTTTTGTACCTGGGTGACCAGCAAGAGTGGATTTCAGATATTGATGGACAAAATATTCGTCAAGCTTTTAACAAATACTTACAACTACGTTTTAATTCGAATGCAATTTCTCCTGATGGCACAATGGCTGCCGTTATGTGGGATAGCACTATTTGGGTACATTGTCTATATAGTGACGGTGCATTTAAAATCAATTTACCAGGAACATATAACGATGCTTCATTGTACTCCTATGGCAGTAATCTATCTTGGTCTCCAGATAGTATGCAAATGATTATGAACCTCGGTGGTGATTTATTACTGATAGATACTGGCAGCAAAAATACACGAGTTTTAAAATCACAAGTTGCTATTAAAGATAATAAAATTGACTTTAATGATAAAGATCGTAGCACCATGATTCCTCTATTTGAGTACGGTAGCACATTCTGGGCAGGTGACGGTCTAATCTATTACACTGCTTTTGTTGATGCAAAGGTGATTCTTCATCAGTTGGATCTAACCCAAAATACTGATCAGATAATGATGGAAAGTGACAAAGTAGTAAGTATAACTTCAGCTGATCCAACAGGTAGATATTTATTATTAAATGAAAATGATTGGTCTGCTCAACGTAATACAGAAAATCCTTATTTTCAAATATATATCTTTAAGTTAGAAACTAAAGAAAAAATAGAACTAGCTGATCAAAATTTGGAAGTTATTGCCTGGTCACCAAGTGGTAATTTAATTGCTCAAAGTACGGGAGGTTGGATGACTGCTCCTGAATTTAGAGCATTTCCAGCAATACTTACTAATTTAGAAACAAACGAGCAAATTGATGTCACTCAGAAAATTATAGAAGCATTACAATCACAAAATATTTCTATAGAAGAAAAAATTATTGTTGTGGAAATTAAAGACTTTGTTGATGACAAACATGCTTTAGTTTTCATTAAGCTATTAACATCAGACGTCTTTATACCAGAGCAAATCAGTGGCATAATTAATATAGAGTCAGGAGCCTTGTCGATTATCCAGCATAAGCCTGTTGAGTCATTTGACCAAGCTGATGAGCGCATTGAACCTTATCTTATTCTTAATAAGTAATTTCTATGGTGAGTACGGAAATAAAAAAAAAGATATCCTTGCTTGTGATAAAAAAAACATTTACTAAAAAAATTTGGTGAAAATTATGCAACTTTCAGTTGAATTTTAAGTATATGTTTGCCTCAGTTAATCTAAGTTGAGCTACTCAAGGTCGTTGCAAAAACGGGAGAGACTAGAATATAAAAATAAATTGGGAATAGAAACAAAACTGTTAAAAAACACGTTACGATTAGATCTAGTGATATAAATTTAAGCACAAGATAATTAAATCATGCTTCCAGTATGAGTACAATGTAGCACCGATATACATTTTATAAAGCTGTGTATTTTTTCCTACTTGCAAAACTAAATACAAAACATATATAGTGTCTGCATGCCCAAAAAAAACTTCTCAAAAAAAATTCGTGCTCGATTTAATATGATAGTACTGGCTTCATTACTATTGTTTGGAATTGGTACCACAGTATCACTAGCTAAATATCTTCAGACACAATCAACAAATGAAAAAGTGGGTGCAAGTGCAACCAATGCATCCAAACCAAGTGAGGTTTTTGATTTATCAATTTGGAAATTAACTTTACCAATTGATACTAAAGAAAATGGAAAAAGTCCTGATGAAATTGTTCAACCTGAACTTAGCACTTACACTAGTGATTACTTTAAGTTAAATAGTACTCGTGACGCTATTACCTTTAAATCACCTGCTGGTGGCTCTACAACCGGTAAATCATCATATGCTCGTTCAGAACTAAGAGAGCGTAAAAGCACACCATTTAGTTTTACCAGTGATTGTACTGAACTTCGTAAACCAGAAGAAGCATGTTGGAGTACCAGCATTGGCTATCATATAATGACAATTGATCAAAAAATTACTCGTATTCCTACAACTAAAGCTCATGTAGTTGTTGGTCAAATTCATGATCAACCAGATGACGTTACAGTTTTTCGTTTAGAAGGTAAAACATTGTTTGTAGATGCAAATCGCTATAGTAAACCTGATATTATCTTAACTAATAATTATGAATTAGGTACACGTTTTACCGTTAGTTTTGAGGTTTACGATGATCAAACTATTTATTACTACAATGGCCAAGAAGTCGGCTCACTGCCAGTTAAGTATAAAAATGGTTACTTCAAAGCAGGTATGTATGTTCAATCTAATGAACAAAACAATCAATTTGGTGAAGTTGATATTTATGATGTAAAAGTCTGTCATGCATCATCCAAAGCTGCGGCAAGCAGTGAGTGTGGTTCTATCACACCATCACCAACCCCTTCATCAAGTCAAGCAACTGCAACACCAGTTCCTACTATAAAAGTAAGTGCTACTCCACAAGCTACAAGTACTCCTAAACCAGGAATTAGTGTTAAACCAACCACAACACCAAAACCTGCTAGTACAGCTACACCAACTCCCCGACCAACTACGATAGGAAAAATCTCCGGTATACAGGCAACCTCACCAAAAGACAGTCGAGTTGTTCTGACATGGAATGCCTATCCTGGAGCAACTAAATATAGAATCTTGATGTCTAAAAACAACGCTAATAGTTTCAAAGAGCAGGACAGTACAAGTAAAACAACAAAGACTTTTAATTTACCAAGTTGTAAAACAAATTATTTCCGAGTTGTTGCCTATGATAAAAAGAATAACAAAATTGCTACTAGTGATACGACTAGCGTCTTAGTTGCAATTGGAAGTCCAGTTCGTCCTTGTAATAATTAATAAACTGCGACATTTATAATTTGAGATTAAAGATACTACACTTGCGCTCGTAATAAGAAATTACGAGCGCAAGATAGAAATACAACTCTCCACATATTACCCCATTAAATCATTACTTTTAATCATAAAGAAAGAGTTAAGAAGCAAAGTAAATTTCTTTTTAAAATAACATTGAATCTCACAGTTTAGTTGCCATTTAAAATTACACACCTCGTACTCCTATACACATCTGGTCTCAAAAAGTATACTATCCCAGAATTTAGTTAACAATCTGTTTTATGAAGGAAAAGAGATTTCGTTCGGGCGGAAAACCTGATGTTCCAAGACCTCGAGCAATAGTGATACAACCATCATCAACCATTCACCCTGATTTAGATTTTGCATTAAAACTTGTTCGTACTGACTCGGAATTATCACGTCAAGAAACTAAAATGCGTGCTGAAATTAATGAATTAGAAAGTGAGATGAGTTTTGATGCTTTAGTCAAACAAAGACTTGAAGACTTAAAAGTCAAAATGACAAATTCATTAGAGATTATAAGCAATTTGTATAAATATATTCGATCACTTGAGGATAAAAATAGTTATGTAGTAGCTAGTTGTCATTTTTTAGTTTTACATATTCAGCTGGAAATTAAAAAAAGCTTAGAACTTTACTTTAGTATCGTTCAAACTTCAATTAAAAAACCTGTGAGACAATATGAAATTTTAAGATACAAACAATTAATGGAGCTGTACTTTACTCCCATACTCTTTTTGCAGGGTAAAGTTATGAGTATCAACAATTTATTAGATGAAAATAATATTAATGATGATCAAATGGCTGATTTAATCTTTGGTAATCAAAAATTTTCAAATCAAGAGCATCTCATTTCAAAAGTTATTGATGAGTATAAATATCTAATTGATAAATGGGCAGTATCGATAGCAGATTTAAATGAATATATGGCTGCAATAGTAGACCCAACTATCTTAGAAGAACATATGCAACAGACGGTAAAAATTGTTAATTATCAATTTAATATTAAAAAATTAATTCAAACTTTATCACCATTATTTAAGATTCTTTCCGACCACAGAACGAGCATCAGAATAGGTATTCTGACAGATACTCAACAAATGTCACACATTAGAACTAGAATAGTCGAAAACAGTGGTGAGGTATCAGATCCGGTTACTTTTTTAAATAGTCTTGGCATAACAACTCCTCGAGAGCTACAACTTTATTATTGTCAGTTAACTAGAAGCTTAAAACTAGTTCCCTTTAAAGAAGATGATCTTGATAACCTTTTTTCTCTTGAAGATTTCATATATAGAACCACGCAATCAAATAAATTTCCCCCTTTACTTACGAGTCAATTTATTTCAGATGTAAAGATCGATTCACCAACAAATGGAGAGTACATAGAAGAAGATTTAGTTAAATTAGATGAATTCATATCAAGCTGTACTAGTTACTTTCAATTTATTCAGTCAAATTCAGGTACAAAGAATAAATGGGAGTCAGAAGAGATTGAGCAAAATGAGAATGAATGTGTATTTTTTTCAAGTAAAGTCACATTACACTTTACTTCAAAAAAAGAATTGATTGTAGAGTTTACTTTTAAAGGTAAGAATCAAAATAGCTTTATAGTGGTAGTTGATACAAAAGCTGGGACGTTTGAATGGCCATTATTAGAGCCTGTTACTTTAAGCAATGAAATTAAGGAATTGTATATCTATGTACAAAAAAGAATATCTACTTTGCTTGATTTGATATATCAAAATTTGAAAGCAAGATTAGAATACAAATACAGATTAAGTGGAAAAACATTAGCAGTCTCGCAGCCAACACCACCAAGGAAAGGCAATGTTGAGGCTCGAATTGGCACTTATCAAAAAAGAAAAGTCGGACAGGTTACAGCAGTTATCAAGCCCGAGCTTCAGCCAGAGAATGAACTACACCAAGTCACTTCTAACTTGATTTACTCATACACTGATTTCAGTGTCGCTTGCAAACGCGGAAAGATTACTGACCAAAATTTGCAACTAGATCTACTTTACTACACAAAACGACTGAGCGGAAATTCAGCCCTGTTCAAGCCAACAGAATTAGAAGAAATGACCGTTGAAGGTGTGGCCTGCAAGAAATGTCGTTTAGGAAGAATTTATCGAGCACTAGTAATTTTAGATCCTAGCTCTGGTGATGGTAAAGAAAACTATAGACTGTTCAAAATTAAACACCGTAAAGATATCTATAAAAATTGATTTTTTCAATTACTTATTTTTATATAAGCTAAAAACATATGCTTGTATAAATTGTTTTTTAATTCATAATCCATATTTGTCGTTTTTATTTTTTCCAGACTGAAACTGACAATTTTCTGGAGTATTTGTAAGGATTATATGCACTCATATATTGATCAACTGAATGAAGATTTACCGCGATCAAGCATCTGGGAATATCTCAGCTATGATGAACAAGGTTTACTCTGGTTAGATGATATTTGTGTTATGGATTTAGTTGAGCGCTATCAAGCACCATTAGAAATTAATTACCTGCCATTGATCCAAAAAAAAGGTGATGCTTTTAAAAAAATTGCCTATGATGTTGCGGCAGCTATTCATTATCAAGGAGGATTTGAGTTTTTATACGCAACAAAAGCCAACATGCGTGCTGAATATTTAATTGAAGCCACGAAGAGTCATTGGAACATCGAAACCACCTCGCATCAAGACCTAGAACACCTCAAATTCCTTTTCAAAAACAATCTCATTGATAAAAACATTCTCATTGTCTGTAACGGACATAAAAGATTTAAAAATACTACAAATCAACAACAAGAACTTAAGACTCAAAATATTCAATTTGAAGGTGAATTACTGTGTAGTACTTCAGATCGAGTTAATCTCTATGCAGATACTATCTCTCAATTGCATAACCAAGGATATAACATACTACCTATACTAGACACCGAAGAAATTGAGTACTTTAGTCAGCAAAAATATACCAAAAAAATGAGTGTTGGTGTAAGAATGAAGTTTGGAAAAGTCCATACAAGTGAAGAATTAGATTCATTAGCGATAAGACATGGGATGGATTGGGAAGAATTATCTGCAGTTGCAGAAATAATTGAACAAACGCCTCATTTAGAACTCAAAATGTTTCATGCTATGGCTGGTATTTCTGTTCATAAATTACCCGAGGAATCTGTCTGTCAATCTTTATTATTTGCCGTTGATTATTATTTTAAATTAAAAAAACTACACCCGAGTTTGACTCACTTTAATATTGGTGGTGGTATTCCAGCTACCAATTCAGGATTTAACTACAACTTGTTTTTAGAAACATTTTTAAGTGGTGTTAAGGAAAAAGCAGCACAACACGGTCTAGATATGCCTTGTATTACCTTTGAATTAGGTACGTATCTCACTGATGAAACTGGTTTTTATGTCTATAAAGTTGCTCAGAAAAAACAGAATTCTAAAAGTTCTGATAAAAAGTGGGCAATCATTGATGGTGGCTTAATGGCTGATATGCCAGATGCACTGTTTGTAGATAAAGCATTTTCTGTCCTGGCGGTTAATCAATCGAATAATCTGCCAGAAAAATATATTGTAGGTGATGTCAGTTGCGATACCGATGGTAGATATCCTAAAAAAGATTCAAACCCAGATTATGTTTATCTACCTGAGACAGATCAACAATTATTTATTTTAGTGGCAGGAGTAGGTGCGTACCAAAAAATCCTGACTGGTATTGGTGGCGCACATCACTGTGGAATCTTGGAACCGAAACAACTAGTGATAAAGACACAAGGAGACAATAAAATAGTCTCATTAAGTACTCAGCAAACATCAGAAACATATAAAGCATTATTGGGATATGTCTAGGATTAACAGATGTAGGATAACTAATCAGAGAAGTTCTAAACAATTGGTAGTAACTTTAAAAAGAAAATAAGTCCTAAAAGGGAAATTGACATCAACATAATACTATTAATTTCAGATTCTAGTTTATCTTCTTTAATAAACAAGAATTTCATGATGTTACCAAAATTACTAAATAAAATAAAAAGTGAGATAGCCACTAATACAAAATGTATAGTAGTAAGTGGTTGTGATAGAAAATCTAATGATGTTACTCGTAGGATACGTGTTTGAGCTACCGGCAGAATTTCATTGAAAAGAAATAACTGGAAGGAAACTAGAGCTACTATCCAAAAATCATTTCTTTTCATTAATTAACCTTATAGTTTTTAACCAGCCAAATGCTAATCCTAGACTACCACTGCCTGATAATAACGCAATTGATAAAAACCTATGTAGATTTGCATCGCATACGGTTCCCACGGCACACAGTGGAATGCTAGTTATATTACAGACAGAGCACATATTGATAGTATAAATCTTATTTTTAAGATAGCAATTAAGTAATAGTAAAAAACTGGTAACTAGTTAAAATTGCTACCTAGTGATTTATAATTGATTAATTATTATACTATCAAAATAGTTTATCTTGTTTAAGATTACTATATTGCTCTTTGACAATGTAGTATCAGTGTCCTTACAATGGATACCGTATGTTAACCCGATTTATTGATCGATTTGTTTGGAAATCAAAGCGTGAGATTAAACTATTTGATTCACTGTTAATTGACTTATCTGCGATTATGATTTGGCGAGGAGTATGGGGATTGATGGATATTTATTTATTTCCAAATCACGCAGAATTAAGTTTTATTTCTTCAATCTTATTTGGCATTGCATTAATGCTTGGCTTGAGAAAACATCTCACTAGATAATTTATTCAGGTGCATTGACTTGCAAGGGGGCTACTTCAATTAATTTATTAAGTGATGGTCTATACAGATATGCTTTTTGTGCTCCTGTATACATTAAGACCTTATCACCATTTTGTGCCTGCTGAAAAAAAGGTTGCTTTGGTAGTAAAGAAATATCAGTGACGGTAGCTATTGTTGGCATTTCACCTTGAGGAAGTAAAATAAGATTACTTACTTGTTTTAAAGTTTGTTTTACTTCATTCTCGGCTACTTTTTCTGGACTGGAAAAGGCTTTTGTAATGCCTCCTGCTTGATATATTTGCCAGCAAATTACAACTAAAATACCAAAAAATATAGGTAGTCCAAACATTATCAAGTTTTGCTTGTGCTTTTTAATAAAAATAAGTATGTTCTTTTTAATTGGAGTAAGTTGATGAGTAATTGGCATATTTTTCATAATTAATTCTACAGCAAACTTTTATATTATGGTGAGACTGTTGGTGATAATTGAAGTGTTGGATTGATTGTGACACTTGGTATTGGTGTAATACTTAGTATGCCAGAGGGACTTGATTGTACTGCTGGTGAGATAGAGAGGGTAGGTGTTAGGGACGGCACTGGCGTAACTAGGATGACTGGAGTTGGTGTGACACCCTGACCGGAGCTTTCAAATGTTTGAGTGTCTTGAACCGCCAGTGCCGTCCAAGAAAACGTCAAATCTTCTTCTGCAACTTGATCTAATTTAATAGTAAAGCCTGTTAAAGTAATATCAATAATAGCGTAAGGCTTAGTTGCGTATGGGCTTGCACTAATAACCGGCAGCTGCTCATACGGTTTCTCAAATGTAACCGTAACATTTTGATCGCCTTTTTTGATTTTAGCGTAACCAGCTGTGTCTTTATTAAATGTTAGTGTACCTGCAAAATAGACTTTGCCTTTAAAGATTACAGAATCAAAGAAAGTCGCTAACTTTGTAAAGATTGTCTCTTTATTAACCGCTTGAATTGGTGCTAATCCAGCTGATTGAGTTGAGATGCCTGCAACTTGTCCTGATAATCTATTAAGTTCAGCCTGCATTATTTCAAGCCCGTCAATCTGTTCTGCTTTAATTCTTTTGGCGGTTAAAGTGCCTGCAATTGTCATATTGCCTTTGTTGTCAGTTTTAATGACATCGTTACCATTTGCCTGAACAGTTAAGCCACCAGATAGTAACAAATTATTCACAGCAGTAATTGAGGATTCTGTTGCAGAAGAAATAACTTGACCATTAGCATTTAAAGTCACTATATTTTCTAACTGCTCAATGTAGGTAACACGTCTATCCAGCTCCTTTGCTGCATTAATTAAAACAAAGGTCAGGGCAGAGGCATCAAAGTTATATAACTCTGTTTCGAAGCTATCACTTGGATGCAATTTCTTTTTAAATGTACCAACTGTGTATGGAGCAACATCTTTGATTTCTTGAGCTATGACACCAATACTCGTATCCCCATTTGGCATCTCTGCTAAGCCATTGAGTTCATAGGAAACCGGACGAATGTTACGGAGTACATTCATACCGTCAGCAAAATTCTCAATATTTCTTTTTACTCGTGAATCAGAAGTCACCGTCCAAGTTCCGCTTGTTGGTTTTCCTGCTGAATCAGTTGAGAGTTCTAATTGGTAGCCTGGTGTTGTATCACCGATTCCAACTCGACCAGTAGAATCTATGGTCATTCTGGAAGTACCCGTTGTAGTATTAAAGTTTGCTGCAGTAAAAAAATCAATTTGTGTTGCGGCATTTACACTAGATGTTCCGCCACCAATACTGACTAAATTAGTGCTACTGGTACTTTGACTAAAGATTAAACCGACAGGTTCTTCAGCATTTGTATAGTGCATAGCAGCAAATCGACCAAGCTTTGTCGTGCTATTACTTCGAGTTGACGACCCACTATTTGCACCCATTACTATTGAAATACTGCCATTTGAGACATCCAGTGCACCTGTGGCAGTAGTGGTGCCAATACTCAAATTACCACTCCCATCTAATCGCATTCTTTCTGTACCAGCACCACTGAAAAATGCGATAAATCTTGCAGCTGTTGCTGTACCTAAATTTAAGTTGCCTGTGTCTGCTCGCAAAATAAAGTCACCAATAGCTGCACCAGCAAAGAATCCACCGACTGCCGCGTTCGTACCAAATAATGCACGAGTAGTGCCATTTTGTTGCATATAAATGATTGCTTGTTGGGTAGCTCCTGAACCATTCAGATGAAGCTGGACGTTTGAGCCTTCGATATCTAGTTTTCCGCCAGGATTTGTTGTACCAATTCCAACAAAATCAGTAGAGCCATCAATATACAGAGTGTTAGAGTCAAAATTGATGTCGTTGTTGCCCATGGAGAAGTCAAGTACTGTACCTGAGAAACTTCCGGTAATGTCATTGTCAGTACCAAAGACTAACGGTGCAGAGTCAGTTAAATACAATCCAGCTAATTTATTGGTTGCTCCAGATCCAGGATTGCAGAGCACTTCATTATTAGTAATTCGAATGTATGATCCAGAATCAGTCCAGATGGAAGAGCCAGATGCCAGTGAAGCAAAGTCAGTTGTACAGTCTGTCTCCCCATCACCGGTACAGAACTTTGTGGCTTCAATAGTGCCGTCAGAAACTGCAGTTCTAAATGTTGATAAGCCAGAAGTTAAGTAAATATCACCAGTCACATCAAGAGGTGCTAGAGGAACTGTAGTGCCAATACCAACTCTATCAGCAGAACCATCAACAAATAGTGTGTTGACGTCAATATTTAAATCCCAAGTATTCAAAGCTATTTTCAACTGATTTGAGAGGAAATTCAAACTAGTTTCACCATCATCTCCAAAAATAATTGGTCCATTTTCTCTCATAATAATGCCGGCAATTTTATTGGCACCATAGCCGGCAGGGTTTCCTATCAATTTTCCACCAGTCGGGTATACATAATCGCTTACAGCATTGTATGTCCATAACGAACTTCCGCTCACTACTGTTGAGAAATTCGTTATACAGTTTGTCTCACCATCGCCAGTACAGAACTTTGTGGCTTCAATAGTGCCGTCAGAAACTGCAGTTCTAAATGTTGATAAGCCAGAAGTTAAGTAAATATCACCAGTCACATCAAGAGGTGCGAGAGGGTCTATAGTACCAATACCAACATTTCCAGCAATAGTAATTCTCATTTTTTCATACGCGTTAAAAGTAGCTGCACTATCTGTTCTAGTAGAAGCTCCAATACTTGGAGTAGTAAGAAATGCTACTCCTCCGGTGTCAGCAACCATTGTGGCAACAGTATTTGAGCCAACATTTGGTGTAATGAAGTTGGTGCCATCAAAGTACGAAGTACCCACAATCGCATGTTTCCAGCCAGGCGTAGCAGTAAAAGCACTTCCTAGGTAGGCAGTTTGTTCAAACCCAGCTTGAATATTTCCATCTACATCGAGTTTTGCACCTGGAACAGTTGTACCGATACCAACATTTCCATTAGCAAGAATGGTCATAGCGTCTGTACCAGCAGTAGCAAACTTTAAAATATCAGTCCCACCAGAGTACATACCAGTATTGGTGTAACT
>Ga0163154_10002651_pt1 | contig 25879 bp, 14 predicted proteins | sample OliLakLV19MP9P1_FD_148649 | JGI IMG/M metagenome (GOLD analysis project Ga0163154, IMG submission 148649) | Freshwater microbial mat bacterial communities from Lake Vanda, McMurdo Dry Valleys, Antarctica - Oligotrophic Lake LV.19.MP9.P1 | ecosystem: Environmental > Aquatic > Freshwater > Lake >... | reverse complement strand
GTCCGAACACCCCCCATCACTTCAGGCTGCTGAGTGATGCGATCAATTTGACCCATGGTCCGTGCCTTTTCAACACGATGGTCCACAGTCTACTGCCGTTCTCTCACCAAAAATACCGCAAGCAAATGATTTTAATGCATTTTTTTCAGCGTTGATGCGCAGGTCACGTAGGCCGCAGGCCTACGTGACATCGGAGCACCGTCACGTAGCCCTGCGGGCAACGTGACCTACGACCTTATTAAGCTTTGCTGCGCGCGCGCGCCGGCTTGAACGAGCGGCGCTGCCGCCAGACCGGATCGACCGGGACTCTCACGCACCTAAAACTCAGGCGTTTTTTAACGCACGCCTTAACGCGCTTTTCCACACGGCAGCGCTGCTGGGGTCGACCATCACGGCGTAGGCCACCCAACCTTGCAAGTAGTGGGCGAAATTTGGGTGGTTTTCGCGATTTTGTGATTCCAGACCAAATTTTGCGGCGTTGTGCAGCATGGCGCGCAAGCGCCGTTTGTCTTCGCGTTTCAAGCCAACGGCGTGGTTGACCACCAGACCGGTGACTTCCTGGCGGCGCGCCTGACCCATGATCTGCGTTTTGTCTGGGTGTTCGGCGAAACCTTCGTTGGCGACGACCCGACGCACCGCGCCGAGCAGCGCGCCGACTGCATCGCGGTTGTCGCCAGAAAAACTTAAGTCGTCCGCGTAGCGCGTGAAGGTGTAGCCCTGTTTGCGGGCCAAACCGGCTAGACGCTGGTCAAAACCTTTGCAGATCAAATTGGTGATCGCGGGGCTGCAACAGGCACCTTGGGGCAGGCAGCGATCGCCCAACGCGACGTGGAAAACGCGCTGGCGCGGATCACCGGCAATGCTGGCGGCAATGCGCGGCGGCTCAGTGCAGAGCAGCGCCAAAAGGGATGCGACCGCGCCCGAGTAGCCAAACGCGCGGTACAAACCTCGCACCCGGCTAAAGTGGATGCTCGGAAAAAAGTCTTTCAAGTCCATATTAATCAGCACTTTGCGGCCGATATGCTGGGCTGCGTTGCTGACACAGGAGCGTGCGCTGACAAAACCATGTGCGTATTGGGTGACCGGTAATGGCGTCAGAATGTGCGCCAAAATCCAACGCTGACATTGATCGAGCACCGGTTTGGGCGCGGAAATCGCACGAATGCCGCCGGATTTTTTCGCGATGCCGTAGCGGTGGTAATGCACCAGCGTGGCGCCGCGGCGATGGAAGCTCAACCAGCGCAAGCGCGACATCGAAATGCCCAATGCGGCGGCCAAATCGGCGGCGCTGTGCAAAATCGGCAAGCCCTGCGCTGTTAACTTGTCGACATCGCTGTGGGTATCACCCAGTTGTGCGCTGACGCCGATGCCAGCGTGCACAATCGTGGCGGCTTTGATCTGCGCCCAGGCTTGCAACTGCGCACGCCGCTGGGCGTCGCGTTCGGCTTTTTTGATTGATCGACGTTTTTTGCTTTCGTCCCAACGACGAATGCGTTCGGCTTTCAGCGCTGGCTCCACATCCTGCGTGACGGCGCTTTTGCCGATGCGCGCTAACTCCGCTTCGATTTCGCGGCGTTCGTTGGCTTCGTCGCTAGGATCGGGTGGAAAACCAGTTTGTGCGGGCCAGTAGCCGTGGGCCTGCATCCTTTGCAGTACCACAGCATCGTCTAGCCGCGCCAAACGTTTGTAAAGACGCGCGATCTCGTCTTCTTCACTCATGGGTACAGCCTATTGATCTCGAGGGTGGCGCGGCGCGGTCTTCCGACGAAGCTCGCGACGGGACCGGTCCACTAATGCGGATCGGGCACATCCGATTAGCCCGCGGCGACCGCAGGTCGCCCACCAGCAGCGGGCGCGGATGTGCCCGATCCGAGAGTGCCGATCGGGCCCGTGATGAAAAAGCGACACGTAAACATGCACGGCGTAACGCCGCACGGGTTGCGAAGACGATGTACCGCATTCGCGCCGCGCCACTCTCGAGATCACTAGAGTTGCAGGTCATTTCTACAGCGACGCTGTGACGCGCGCAAGCCTCGCGCGCGCGGCCTGCTCCAGCGCCAGCGGATTTGCGCCGAGTAAAACCATCTGACCGGATCGAAAACTGGCTATTGGCCACCGCCATCCTCCTGTTGCAGACGCTGCATATGCGCCAGCCGCAGCGCCAGCACATGCGGACACGGCCCTTTCGCCAAGCCGTCGCGTTGCATTTGCGCGCAGGTGCAGGAGGCATCCAAAATTTCTCCCGCCGCGTTGACATGCAGCAGCGGCCGCACGCGGGTGGCACCGTCGGCGGCGTTGCCAGACAGTTTGTAGCCGTCGGCCACCGGGCGCCGCGCGATGATGTGGATGGCGCCGGTATCGAACACCGCTTGGCCGGCTTTGGCTTTTGGGTCGCTGGCTTGCGTTTGTTTGACCAAACTCAGCGCTTGGCTGGCGACAAACGGCGACATCAGCAGATCACGATGGCGCACACAATCGCTGGATAGATCCACCATCGCGCGCCCCGCTTCGCACAGGATACTCAGTGCGCTGCGGGTTTTTTCGATGCCCAAGCCTAGCCCAGCGGCGAGTTCCGGCGTGCGCGCCCAACGTTGACCACGCAGCGTGTTGTAGACGAGATCCAGTTCCGTCGCGCTGACCGTCAGCCGCCGCGTGAGTAGATCAAAACGCGCCTCACCTTCTATCCAGTCGTTATCGGTCCAACCGGACAGCGCCAGCGTGAACTCCACATCGCCCAGCGCGACCACCCATACACTGGGCAAACCGCTGGCCGCCAAGTACACGTCGATGTGTTTGGCCTGTGGCAAAACGCGCTGCAAAACGCGCAGGCGCTCGCGACCCCACACGCGAATAGTCTGGATCTGCTCGCCTTGATAGATGCTGCTGGGCGAACACCAGAACGAGCGATTCCAGGGTTCTAACACCAGTCGCACTGCTTCGCCGGGGCGCAGCTCAAAGCGCAGCGCACGCGGCGATTGCCGAGTTTTGTGGGCGAGCAGAAAGTTCAGCACATTGAGCACATCGATCGGCGCCAGACGCAGGCGCGTCAGCCCCATCGACAACAATCCGTGCACCCGCAGAAAGCCTTCTAGCCAACCATGTGGCAGCTCGATGCGTTTTTCCAGCGCGCAATGGTCGCTTGCTTGCGGTTGCAAACGCTCAGAGCTAAAACCACCGGCGCCGACATCAAAACGCGTGCTGCGATAACTGCGCAACCGATCCAGATGATCGTGCAAGCTGGCGCTGAAATCGATATTCGTGGTGCCGTATTCGATTTCATCAATACGCGCAAATACGCCGTGACTGAGTCCCAAACGGGCGTAACTGCTCTGATCGCGCGAGAAAGCCTCGAAGGACAACTGATCCGGATGCACAGTGATAACCGGATCTAACACGCGATTGAGCTCGATCTGGTCGTGCACTGCGTAGTGCATCCAGCGCGTGCGCGCCGCGTCGAAGGGCATGCGGCGCAGCGTGCGGGCGGCGTCTAGTTCGGTCAGTCGCGCGTGCAACACCGCCATACGCTGTTTGGCGTGCAGTGAGCGCGCGCCCAAGCCGGCGACAAAGGCCTGATCTTGGCGCTCCAACCAAGCGCGATACTCGACGCGTGCGCGCGGTCGCCATTTTAAATCGCTGACCACGACATCGTACAAAGCCGCTAGGCCCTCGCGGACCAATAACGGTTGGCCGAGGGTGCCGCGAAAGTAGGTGGCTTCGCGCAATTGATTGGTCGCCAGCGCGAGCCGCGCATCCTGCGCGCCGCCGGTCAAACCACTGCGCCCGGCGTAGCGGAAGTCCAGGTTCATCGCGCCGTCTCCGTCGTGCGCAGCTGCCAATCGCCGCGCAGTTCAGGATGGCGCAGTTGAATGCGGGTCAGCGCCAGCACCAGCGGCTCAAAATCGCGTTGCACGGCGGTGCGCAGCGCGGCGCCGAGCACGGCTAGCGCCAACGCGCCTTGTTCAGCATCTTGCAGGCCGCGTTGTTCGGTGAAACGCAGCAATCGATCCTTAGCCGGGCGCGACATGCGCGGCGTCAGCAGCGTGCTGCGCAAAAATGGCCTGACGTGCGCAAAGGCTTGCGCGCCGGCTGGCAGATGCGCCTCTAACAAATGCAGCGCAAAGGCGCGCATCGGCGCATGCGGGTGTTCGATCAGGCGTTCCAATAACGCCGCGGGTTCGATCTGCTCTAAATGGGCGGCGATCCAGGATTTGGCGAAATCTTGCACCTGCGCGTGAGTGGAATCGCACAAAGCCACTAATGCATCAAGGTGCAGGTGCGCCACATCCAGTTGACTGAGCAACTCGAAGGCGCAGCGGCGCGTGTCTGGATAGCGCGTTTGCGCCAGCGTCAGCAACGGCCACGGGTCAGTTTGCAGTTGTGCGATGGCGCGACCGACCAACACGCAGGCGGCGGCGCGCACGGTTTGCACTTCGCTGTCGGCGAGCGCCACCAAACGCGCGGTCCCGAGTAACTGCAGCGCATCTGGATGAGCGCCCAGCAGCGCGCCACCGACGGTGCGGCGCGGCAGATCACCGTCTTGCACCCAGGCGAGAATCTGCTCCAGGCTGCGCGCCTGCGCGGCCGCATCGGGATAACTCAGCAGCACATTAATCAAGGCGCTGGAACGCTCCGGGCTGGCTTGCGCCTGCGCGCTGTCCAGCGCATCCAGCAAATGGCTCAAAAGCTCGGCAAGCGCGTCCGAATCCAGGGTGATCATTGCCGCTTGCACGGCTAGTGCGGCGCTGACGCGTGATTCCATGCTGCGCCGTTGCAATAACAAGGCCACCGCTTTGCTGCGCTTGATCCAGACCGGCGCGGACGCCGCCAGCAGGCACAAACTGAGCGCGCGGGCGTGTTCGGCGCCATCTAACAATGCCGCGCAAAGCTCTAAATCGGGGCTGGCGAGATCAAATCGTGCGTTGACTTCGGCTTCGGCCAATAGCGCCAACGCCGGATCGGCGCCGATCAGCGCGGCTAATTCCACGCTGCTTGCTTGTTGCAATAAGTCTGGGTGGCTGAGCACGCCTGCGCTGCCAAAACTGCGCACTTCGGCCAAGAGCCCAAACGCGGCCAACTGCAGATAGCACAGCGGCTGCGCTTCCCAGCGATCCACAAAGGGCACATCACTGCGCGACCACACTTGGCTGACCGCCGCGGCGTTGCGGGCGATCACCCGCGCGCTGGCATCCACGCGAAAACGCGAGCTGGCGGCATGCAGCAGACGGTAAAAGAGAAGCGCGTACGCAAATGGGCCTTGCAGACCGATCGGATCGCGCGCATCGACGGCGCTATAGCGCGCCAACACGCTGGCCGCCACCGGCGCGTACGCATCACGCTGCCAATAAGCCAGTCTGCGTAGCCAACGGGCGCTGGCGCGCACCAACCAAGCTTGCGTGCGCGCGCCAAACACCGGCGTTTTCCGCGCTTGCCCGTCCAGACCACTCTTGAGGGTGGTGCGCACAGCGGGCGTGCGCCCGCGACTGCGTTCAAAGGCCAAGGCTAATTGCGCAAAAGTGGTGGCGTCGGTGCGCAACATCGCGCGTTTCCAAATGCTCTTGGTGTAGCGCCACAGATGCGGGTGATGCCAATCTTGTTGCAGGCAAACCCGCACGGCGCGCACGCACAAGGGCGTGCCAAATTCATACAACTGGTCGATCAACAAACCACGTCGCACGGGCTCCAGTGCCAGCATCGCCACGCTCAGTGTTTGGATTTGATCAGGCCGCTCCTGGCTCTCATCCAGGCTGCCGAGCAGCGTGGCGATGGCTTCTGGCAAACGCGCCAAACCCTCAACTCGTGCCTGCGCCAGACCTTCGTGATCGGCCAGACGGCGCAACGCTTCCACGCCAGAACGACGGCGTGACAGCAGCTTCTTGCTCGCTTGTTCGCGGCAAATCGCAATAGCGCGCGCATCGCCGATACGGCCTAAGGCGTCGATGATGATCGGCAACTCGGACGTTGCGGCTGTTGCCGCTGCCAGTAACGCCGGCACCGCATCACTCGCACGTCGCCAGCCCAAATTGGCCGCGGCCAGCGCGCGCGCTCGTCGCGATGGGTCGCTCAAGCGCTCAATCAGCGCAGTGTGCGGCCCAAAGAGCTGGTAACCGGCGCCGCACAGGCGCTCAACCACATAGTGCAGACGTTCGACCGTTTCCGCGTCTGGGAACGGTCCGTACGCCGTGCCGCCGGTCAGTTCACGTCGACTGGGCCCGGTGGCCAAGCGCACCAACACGAAACCCGGCTCACTCGCAGGAGTGACCGACAGCAGCGTGAAACGCGCGTGCGGCGCGGCACCGGGATGTTGCAAAAGCACTGGCTCGGGTTGGCTCATGCGTAGTCTTACTTCTCGTCCTCGCTATCGTCGAAATCGTCCAAGTCGGCATCATCGAAGTCTGCATTGGCGCCACCCAGCGTCGGTTTGGATGGGGTGACCCCCATGCTCGCCAAGGCCGGACCTGCTTGTTTTTTGAAGTTCGAAGCCGGCGTCAACGGGCCCAGAATGCCTTCCAGAGCCATGCGCATCTGCGCAAAATCGCGAAACGCATGTTCGCGGAACAAATCGTACGCGGTCCACATCAAATCCGCACAAATTTCCGCCGGCACGCGGCCGGTTTGTGCGCCCAAACCGGGCAGCGCAACCGAGCGAATCGAACCCGGTTCTTCGGTGTTTTGGATATGCACCGCCTGAAATGCCGCGGCGCACGCCAGCGCGACATTCATGCTAGCGCTGATGTCTTCGTTAGAACTCACCATGGTCGGCGTGGAAATCAAAAAGCGCGGCTGCGGGCGCTCGGTGGGCACACACACCGCGTGCCCGACCGGCATTGCACCTTGATGCAAGCGTTTGATCTGACTTTTCACGCCAAATTCGATGCTATTGCCGAGGAATTTTTTGATCACCAAATCCAAGCCGCCGTCCATGCTGCCGGCCGAATTGGTAGGCGATACCCAGGCGCTAACTGGCTGATCGAGCATCGAACCATGCACGATCTCAACCTCCGGATTGCCCTCAAAACTGGAGCGCCAAGCGGCAATAATCTTCGGATTGATATCAACCAGTATCACTTTGACCAGCATGAACTACTCCAATCGTGAGTTGTTGTTTAACAGCGGCGCGAAGCTTTGTCGGTGTGCGCGGACTCTTGCGCGCTCCAGCGGGCAGAAGCGTTCGACCGATGAAGCGCAGGTCGAACCCACCATGGCTTGAGCCATGGCCTGAGATTCATCCCCTCCTTGCTTCATTGCAAACCTCACACCGTGAACTCCACCAAATACTCCAAACGCTGCTGTTTGGGCGAATACACCACGTATTCGTCGTCGGCAAATTGTGAGGGTGCCAACATTTTGTGGCGCACACCGTGGCAGGAATCAAAACCATCCGGCGGCGCTTCCAAGCCGTAGGTGATTTTTTTGTACGGTGCCATTTTGCCCAAAGCGACGCGCGCGACCGCCATGAAGCGCGTGCCTTTTTTGCCGGGCGTGGTGTAAAACGCCGCGGTGCAGGCGGTATCACCAAAATAAATGCCATTGCCCAGCCAACCAGCGTCGGTACGATTAACGCCCATGCTCACCACGATCTTCGGCATCAAAATACCGCGGGACAGCAAACCCACCCAGTTACGCACCCGCGAGCCGTGCAGTAATTGCCGCTGGTTGTCGATATGGTCGGTAAATGCCGCCCATTCTTGCGGCCGGCGCAACGTATAAACCTGTTTGACTTTGATCGATTTACTCTTGATTTGCGAAGCAATCACATAATTGGCAATCTGCTGGAACTCAACGCTATCGGGTTCCAACCAGCCAACCTGGCATTGCAGCGCTTTGTATTTGGCATCAATTTCGTCATCAAACAATACGCTGCCCGCTTCGCCGTTGACTTGCAGCATGTCCTTCATTAACTGCAAGATTTCCTGCTTTTGCTCAAAATCAGCAGGCGAGTCGATAATGGCTTCATTAATCGCCTCGCGCGTGCGACCAATGCGGTGCGGAATGCAGGTATAGAACTCACCGGATAATTGTTCGATCTGCGATTGCTGGCGGCTCGAGGTTTTACCATCGATCGCTTTGACGATCTGGTAAAGCTGCTGCAGGATGGTCTCGCCCTTTTCGATTTGGCCCAGCGTCAACACACCGAGTGGGGTTTCGATGCCGTGCGCGGTGATCTTGGCGGCGACTGTGGAAGTGAGCGCGTTGGTCGCTTCGTCGTAGATATAACCGATCAGCGCCTGCACACCGGCGGGTAAAGTAGACGGCGCGCGTTGTGCACGTTTATCCTTTTCGCTTTCGATGCGCTCTAGCGTTTTATTGTCAATGGCGCCACTGGAATTACCGCGCGCCTTATGCGAGCCGATTTTGGATGACGCCAGCGACACTTCTTTGTAACCCTTACTGGCACCGGTTTTCTCGCGATAAATCTGTTGATAACAGACCTCCGCCTCTGCCCGGTTGTCAAAATGCCGCGTCTCACGCGCGCCCGCATTCGGATTGCTTTCCAAATCGTCAGTGCGCCCGTAATGGGTAAACACCCGATAGCGGCTCAATCCCGGCGCTTCATGTAACTCAATCGCGTAATACTTATTGTGATTGGACTTGATATCCGTGACCTGCAACACCGCCTTGGTCAAGACCTCGAAGTCCTCCGCAAATGTCGGTTCATCGGTGGCGCCAAATTTGTACGCTTTAGGCTTAGCCATTTTGTTCGTCGAGTGAGGCGAACGTGGACGACCCACGCACGTTTGTAGCAAAGACTACAAGCGCGGCGCCAGAAAATCACCTGCAAATCACCACGGAGCTTGACTGGTGGTGGGTGCGAGCCAAACTGATGTGTCAGCCTACGTCAGCGCACGGCGCCGGCCCAGCGCGCGGGGCTGTGGGTGGGTTCGATCTGTGATCGAACGCTTCACCGTCACCATGCAGGAAAAACGTCAGCGCACAGTGCCGACCCACCAGAGCCTGAGGCGTTTGGTGGGTTGGGACAGGGCACGGGCCTTTGCGGCGCGCTAGCCTTTCATTCACGCTACAAATGAGCAGTGTTGGCCGTTGCTCCCATGCGCAATAATCCGGCTCATTCAACTCCGGTGCTTATGCATGAGTAGACAAGGTTTTGACCCTGATGTGCAGCCCAGTCTGGGTTTCGACTGGCCTGTTGTCGCACCCAATGTGGTGGCTGCGCAAAACGCATCGGTCGCAGCAGCAGCGCCGCCTGACACTCCTGCACTAGTCAATCCGCCCGCACCAGTCAATCCGCCTGCGCCCGCCGAGCTATCAGTTGACCCCGCGATCACGGCCCAATCCGCCCCGCTGCGGCCAGCGCAACTGGCGATCGCCGGCTGTGTGCTGGGTGGTGCGATTGGCGATGCGATGGGACATCCCACTGAGTTTTTGTCGCTCGCGGCGATTCGTCAGCGTTGGGGCGCGCAAGGCGTAACGGGTTTCGAGTTGTACTGGGACCGCGCGGGCAAACACTTTGCGCCGTACACCGACGACACGCAAATGGCCGAAGCGGTGTTGCGCAGTTTGTTGGACAGTCGCGATGCCGATGAAGACTTGGACGCCGCGATGCGCCGCATGGCCAAACGCTTCGTTGATTGGGCGGAGCGTCCGCAAGGTGGCCATCGGGCACCCGGCAACGCCTGTTTGGCCGGTTGCCGCGCGCTGGCCGCGGGCACGCCTTGGCATTTGGCCGGCGGCGCAACTGCGGGCGGCTGCGGCTCGGTGATGCGCGCCTATCCGTTTGGATTGCTGTTTCGCCATGATTTGCAGCGCGCCGAACGCTGGGCAGTTGCCCATTCAAAGCTCACCCATCGCGATCCAATCGCGCTCGCCGCCAGTGCGGCCATGGCAGTCGGCGTAGCCTTGGCGCTGCGCGACGTGGCGCCCGTACAAGTGGCCTCAGACATGATCGCCGCCGCAGCGCGCTACTGCACGCGCACCGCCATGATGATGGCGCAGGCCTTAGACGACGCCCAAAATGGCGTGGCCGCCGATATCACCCTCGATCGCCTGCGCGGCTGGGCTGCACACGAGGCCATCGCCGCCGCCTTGTACCTGTTCGTACGCCACCCCGACGACCCGCGCGCCGCGATTTTGCAAGGTGCCAATTCCTCCGGCGACAGTGATTCACTAGCCACACTAGCCGGTTCCCTAGTCGCCGCCCGTTGCGGCCTTGGCTCGCTACCAGCCGAGTGGATACGCGACGTGGAACGCTCCGACGAGCTGTTGGCGCTGGCGCGCCGCTGTTAGGGCTGCTGTGGGTGCTTAGGACGGTATGGCCGGGTCTCGATTCTCCTTCGCCCTGCGTATCCCGCTACTCGACTAGAATGCGCTCATGCATGATTTAGTCTTAGAAGTCCTCAGTGGCCCCGCGCTCGCCAGTCGCCAACTCAAATTGGACGAGGCGCGGGTGCTCGGGCGCAGCCCAGAATGCGATTGGGTACTCGCCGACGCCGGCATTTCGCGTCGCCATGCGTCCATCGAAGCGCGCAGCGCGGGACTCTACTTGCGCGATCTCGGCAGCCGGGCTGGCACCTTTGTCAACGATCACGCGGTTGATCCCAATCGCCCGGTGCCGTTGGCTGAGCACGATCGGCTGCGCATTGGCCCTTGGCGCTTTCGCGTGCGGCGAGAAACCGCCGCGGCGGCGCGTCATCCCAGTAGCACAACGGCCTCGGTTTCGCTGGGATCGGTTACCCGCATCGCCGCGCCCGTGTTGGCGGCCGAACGCCGCTTGGAACTACTGGTCGAATTTGCGGCCACCACGGTGAATGCCGAAAACGTGCAAACCATCGTCAGCCAATTGAGCGATTTTGCGCAACGTGGTTCTGCTGCCAGAGTCGCCAGTGTGTGGCTGGACGATCAAGGCCAGTTAGAACTGGCGGCGTCGATTCCTGCCTCTGAAAGTCCGTTCCCGTGCATGGATGAGTTGTGCAGCGGGGCGCGCCAAGGTGGCGTGGTGCAAGCCGATATTGAGCTACCCGGAACGCCGGGCGCGCGGCCGGTGTTGGCCGTGGCCTTGCGGGTCGATAAGGATGTCCGTGGTTATTTGTTGGTCGAATTGCCGCGCCCAGATGCGCGTCAACGCGCCGACGCCGCTGAATTCGCGCACGCGTTAGCGCGCCTAGCCGGCTTGACTTTGGGTAACGTCGAACGCCGTGATATGGAACGCCGAGTGGAGCGCTTGCACGCCGATTTGGAGCAGGCGCGCGAAGTACAACGGCAGATTTTGCCGCCGGCGTTCGGCGTGTGCGCCGGCACGCGCTATGCGTTCCATGTGCATCCGGGACGATTAGTGGCGGGAGATTTGGTCGATGTATTCGCGCTTGACGAACATCGCTGCGCCGTGGTTTTGGGGGATATCGCTGGAGCGGGTGTCGGTGCGGGATTTTTGATGGCCAGCGTGCAGGCCTACTTGCATGCCGAATTGCTCGGCACGCACGACCCGGCGATTGCCGCGCGGCGCTGCAATCAATATGTGAGTCGCGTGGGTGGTGGGCGTTTTGCCACCGCGTGGATTGGCGTTGTCGATGCCCGTGACCGGCGCATCACCTACGTCGATGCCGGACACGGCCACGGCCGGCATATGCGCGCCAATGGCGAGCCAAGCAAACTTGAGGGCCGCGGCGCAATTCCGCTGGGCATCGACGCGCATGCCGTTTTCGAAAGCGAAGTTCTGTCGCTAGATCACCGCGAAAGGCTGGTGCTGTATTCGGACGGTGTCGCGGAAATCCGCGGCAGCGACGGTGATACCTTCGCACCACACGTACTTGACCAAATTCTGCGCCGTGGCGGTTTGCCGCAGGCCGATGTCGCCGCAGTCATTGCCGGCATGGAGCTGTTTGCCGGCGGCAGCATGCCCAGCGACGATGCCTCCATCTTGGCTTTCGATTTGCCCTAACCGGGTCGAGTCCCGGTCGGTCCGGTCTGGGGGGAGAGCCGCCAGCGGCGCGCACCCGCCAGCGCAGGATTGCTGATCAATGACTTACTGCGCCTTTGGTAAGAGGCGAGTTTGGCGCAAACTTGCCGGGCGCTTTGAAACCACCCTACGCGCACATCTGCGTCGATTTCCGCCAGTTTCTGCTTTCCCGTTCACCAACGGTTACATCATTGACCGGTATTCCTGCACGATCAAAACCTCCCCCCTCGTTAACTCCGGAGTTGCCCATGCGTTTGTTGACTGCACTTGCGCTGCTACTCGCTGCAAATCTGCTGCATGCCGATAACATTGCGCCCCTAAGCGGCGATAAAAGTGATCGCGTGACCGATTTGATTGCACGCAATCAAATGGGACAGGCGCATGAATTTGCGCTTAGTTGGCAAGAAGGCGCGCCAGAAAATGCGACTGCGGCGTTTTGGGTGGGCAGCACGGCTGGCCAGATGGCGATGCGCTCGGGCATGTTCAAGGCAATGGGCTACGCTAAAACTTCGCGTAAAGCCCTTGAAAAAGCGGTGGAATTGAACGCCAAGGACATTCGCGCGCAATTTTTGCTGATGCAATTCTATTTAATGGCGCCCGGCATCATGGGCGGCGATAAAGACGAAGCCAAATTAATCGCGCAGCGCATCGCACTACAATCCAAAGTGGATGGTTTGCGCGCTCAAGGGCAAATTTTGGCGACCGAAAAGGATATGGACGGCTGGCTGCGCGAGAACCGCGCTGCCTTGGAATTGGCGCCCGCCCATCCGGACATATTGGGCAGTGTGACGGGTTATTACCTGGGCAAGTCTGATTTTGCCGCCGCCAAGACCTTGATCGATGCCGCCAAAGCGGTCGACCCTGATCATCCGGTGGTGCGCTATCAATACGTCAAATGGGCGGCAATGAGCGGCCAGGAGTCCGAAGAAGCACTGGCTATCATTGATGAGATGCTCAAGATGCCACGCTACCCAGATCGTTTTTCCTTGTCTGGCGCACATCTGCGCCGCGGCCAATTGTTGGCCAAATTGGGGCGGAAGGATCAAGCAATCTCGGCGTATGAAGCCTGTTTGACCATCGACCCGGAACTCAAAGGCGTCAACGAAGAACTAGAAGCTTTGCGTAAGGCATAAGCTTCGTCGGACCTGCCAGCGAAGATGCGCGTGCCGCCCATTCTGGATGACGATTCCTCAGTTTTTCCAGATGCAAATCAAGCGCTTACGCAGCCCAACGGGCTGCTGGCGCAAGGCGGAGATTTATCACCGCAGCGTCTGATTGCGGCGTACTCGCAAGGCATCTTTCCTTGGTACAGCGCGGGTGATCCCATTTTGTGGTGGTCACCCAACCCACGTTTGGTGCTCCGCCCAATGGAGTTCAAACTCAGCCGCAGCTTGCGCCGGCGCGTGCAGGCCGCGAACTGGCGCGTGAGCGTCGATTGCGCGTTTTTGCCGGTGATCCACGCCTGCGCACACGCGCCGCGGCCGGGTCAAAACGGCACCTGGATCGTGCCGGAGATGCTCGCCGCATACACCCGCCTGCACCGTATGGGCGTGGCGCACAGCGTTGAGGTGTGGGCCGCCGACCGTTTGGTCGGCGGGCTATATGGGTTGGCGATCGGCAAAATGTACTTTGGCGAATCGATGTTCAGCGCGCTGCCCGATGCCTCCAAAGTGGCCTTGTGGGCGCTCTGTAGCCGGTTACAATCATGGGGTTGGCCGCTGATCGATTGCCAACAGGAAACCGCGCATTTGCTCAGTCTGGGTGCGCAAACCATGCCACGTGCAGAATTTGTCGCACAGGCTAAAGCACTGAGCCAATGTCCTGGCGACAACCCGGTTTGGCGCTGCGCTGATCTAGCTTGGGTGTAGTAGCAGTTCCATCTCAAACTTGTTTTAACAATCATGCGTTTGTCAGAAGTCTAGGTTTGGCACAACTTTGATCACGATCAATGCGTGCGAGCTGCGTCTACATTTTCGCCGATTTCTGGGGCATGCTTGGGCGTAAGGCCATGTGAACTGGGGAGCAGCAAGCAATGCGCATCTTGAGTACCGATGTCTACGGTGGACCGAACCGATTCGCGCTGTTTCCGTGCATTTTGCATATCGTCGACTTGGAAGAATTGGAGCAGTGGTCGACCACTCGCTTGGGTGATGCCTTCATCGATGGTTTGGTGAACGCGCTGCCATCTTTGGCCGATCATGGTTGCTCGTACGGCGAAGCGGGCGGTTTTTTGCGGCGCATGCGCGAAGGTGAAGGCACCTGGCTGGGCCATGTGTTCGAGCACGCGGTGCTGGAAGTGCAGAATGCGGCCGGCCACGACGTCAGCTTTGGCAAAACGCGCTCGACCAAACTACCGGGCCAATACAACGTTGTTTTTGAAATACAAGATAAAGATGTCGGCCTAGAAGCCAGTCGCTTGGCTTTACGCTTGATCCATTCCCTATTACCCGCCGATTTGCGCAAGAAGTACGCCGACAAGGACTTTAATTTTGAACGCGAACGCGATTGGTTTATTCGTTACACGCAAAAGCGGGAGTTAGGTCCCAGTACCGGTTCGCTGGTGAAAGCCGCAGAAGCGCGGCAAATCCCGTGGCTGCGCTTGAATGACCAGAGTTTGGTGCAATTGGGACACGGCCGTTACCAGCGGCGTATTCAAGCCACGATTACCAGTGAAACCCGCCATATTGCGGTCGAGCTATCCTGCGATAAAGAAATGGCGCACCAGATCTTTGAGGACTTGGGTCTGCCGGTACCCAAACAGATGACCGCATCCAGCGAACGCGAAACCACGCGCGCCGCCGAGCGGATCGGTTATCCGGTGGTCGTCAAACCCTATAACGGCAATCATGGTCGTGGTGTTTGCATCAATTTGCGCAACGCCGAAGAAGTGGCGCGTGCTTATGAGGTGGCCAGCAAAATCAGCAAAACCGTCGTGGTAGAGAGCTATATCACCGGTTTTGATCACCGCATGTTGGTCGTCAATGGTGAACTGGTGGCGGCCGCAAAACGCGTGCCCGGCCACGTGATTGGCGATGCTAGCCATTCCATCAAAGAATTGATCGACATCGTCAACAGCGACCCGCGGCGTGGCATTGGCCATGAGAAGGTGCTGACCAAGATTCAGCTTGACCATCAAGTCGACGAACTATTGGCGAAAAAAGCCTACACGCTGGAAACCGTGTTGCCAACGGATGAGATTTTCTATGTGCGCTCGACGGCCAATCTATCGACCGGCGGTACGGCGATTGATGTCACCGATATAGTGCATCCGGACAATCGCGCGATGGCCATTCGCGCTGCCAAAGCCATTGGTCTGGACGTCTGCGGTGTCGATTTCCTCACCGACGATATCTCGCAGAGTTACCAGAGCCATGGCGGCGGCATTTGCGAGATTAACGCCGCGCCGGGTTTTCGGATGCACGTTGCGCCGGCTGAGGGTAAATCGCGCGATGTCGGCGGCGCCGTGATGGATATGCTGTTCCCGATTGGCGCGCCTTCGCGAATTCCGATCGCCTGCATTACCGGCACCAACGGTAAAACCACCACATCGCGCATGTTGGCGCACATTCTGAAAATGGCCGGCCATACGGTTGGATTAACCAGCACCGATGGCGTGTATATCGACGGCAAACTCACCGTGAAGGGCGATATGACCGGGCCGGTCGCCGCCAGCATGGTGCTGCGCGATCCCACGGTGGATGCGGCGGTGTTAGAAACAGCCCGTGGTGGTTTGCTCAAACGTGGCATGGCGGTGCGCGATTGTGATGTCGCCTGCGTGCTTAATGTGCAGAGCGATCACCTGGGTTTGCGCGGTATCGATACGCTGGACGAATTGGCTGAGGTTAAGCGCACCGTGGTCGAAATTGCCAATGACACCGCAGTTTTGAATGCCGACGATCCGCGTGTGCTGCGCATGGCGGCCTACACCCGCGCCAAACATGTGTGTTATGTGACGATGAACCCGCGCCACACGCTGGTGCAGGCGCACATCCGCGCAGGTGGCCGTGCGATAGTGTTAGAGCAAGGCATGAACGGCCACATGATTGCGCTGTATGACAAAGGCAGCCATTTGCCGTTGATGTGGACGCATTTGATTCCGGCCACCATCGAAGGCCGCGCGATGCACAACGTGCAGAACGCCATGTTTGCCGCCGCGATGGCTTACGGTTTAAAGGTCAGCCGCGAGAATATCGAACACGGCTTGCGCACCTTCACGACCAGTTTCTTCCAGGCGCCCGGTCGTTTGAATGTGTTCGATGAGCACCCGTTCAAAGTAATCATGGATTACGCGCACAACGCGCATGGCGTGAGTGCGATGGCCGCGCTGACCGATCAGTTGAATATCGTTGGCAAGCGCATCGTGGTGATGGCGGCGCCCGGCGACCGTCGCGACGAGGATATCCTCGAATTGGCACTCGCCGCGGGCGGTCATTTCGACACTTACATCTGCAAGCGCGATGACCACACGCGCGGTCGTCGCGGCGATGAAGTGCCTGGTTTGCTGCACAAAGGTTTGATCGAAGCGGGCGTCAATGCCGAGCAAATCGAAGTGATTGAAGACGAACAAGCGGCGATTGTCTCCGCACTCAAACGCGCCCGACCGGGCGATCTGGTGATCGTATTCGCCGATAACATTCCACGCAGCTGGAAACAGATCATCTACTTCAAACCCGAGATGCAAGCCGCCCAGGAAAAGCCCAACCTCAGTTTGGCGCCGGCCACCATGATTGGGATGAAAGGCTTTGAGGACTACGCCGAGCCCACGCCAATGGAGATCCGCCAGGACGAGCGTGGTGTGTACATCGTGGCTGAGGAAGCGGATTGAGATTGGCCCGGGTCCATGACGATCCCCTTCCTGATCGATACTCGCCGCCTGACTGGGCGCACGATCTTGCTAGACGGGCCGGGCGCGGTGCTGGAAACGCGCCCGCCGGCAGAACTGAAAACGCTGCTAGGCGCGCGCTGGCGGCGCGAAGTGCGGCGCTTTTCGGTGGCGATGGGCTGGGGTGACATTCAGTGTGTGACGCGCTGGTTTGCCCCAACACTGCATTGTGCGCTGGCCGCGCCCATCGACCAGTTGCTGCTTGCCACGCACATCGCCGAATGGGCTTGGGAACTAGCGCTCTCCGGCGTGATTGAACACGAGGTGCCGCGCCGTGCGCATATCCGCGCACGGCTGCGACAGCGTCGCGACAGCGCCGCCAATCCCACCCTTGTGGCGTTTCGAGAGCGCGCGCTTAAGGAAAACGCGCAACTGCTGATCGGCGATGGCGATCTTAGTGTAGGCGAAGGAAAACAAGCGCTGACCTTCGATAATGCCGATGCGCCGGATGCAGACAGCATCGACTGGCCAAGCGAGCGTCATCGCATACCCATCGCACTGATCACCGGCACCAACGGCAAAACCACCACGACGCGGCTGTTAGCACGAATGGCCAGCAGCGCCGGGCGCATTACCGGGCATTGCTGCACGGATTCTGTTGAAGTCGGCGGCGAAGTGCTTGATCGCGATGACTATTCCGGCCCCGGCGGCGCGCGCAAAGTGTTGCGACATCCGCAAACCGAGTTTGCGGTGCTGGAAGTTGCCCGTGGTGGTCTGCTGCGTCGCGGGTTAGCGGTACGAATTGCGGATGTAGCGTTGGTCACCAATATTGCCGATGACCATCTCAACGACATGGGCATCCACAATTTGAGCCAACTCGCCGAGGTCAAATTCCTGGTCGCCAAAGCGCTCAAACCGCACGGCGTGTTGGTGACCAACGCCGAAAACGACTGGTGTCGAGCCCAAGCCAAACACTGCGACAACGAAATCAGTTGGTTTAGCGTGGCGCCCCCTTCGGCAGCGCTGCTGCGCGGCACGCACAAACTGCGCGGTGTGGCTACCGTTCGCGACACTCGCCTAGTGTATGAACAAGCGCATCGCAGCATCGATTTGATCGGCTTGCATGAAATCGGTCTGCCGGGCGGCGCCAGCGCGCGCCACAACGTCGCCAATGCGCTGGCCGCGGCCGCCGCTGCGATCGCATTGAAGTTGCCGCTCAACGCAATCCGCTCGACCTTGGCCAATTTTGGTCGATCGCTGAATGACAATCCCGGTCGCGCCAATCTGTACACGCTGCGCAATGGCGCACAGGTGTTAGCCGATTTTGGCCACAACCCAGAAAGCCTATCGGCGATCTTCGCCACGGCCCATAGTTTGCCGTTTCGGCGTTTACTGATTTCCATCGGGCAAGCCGGCGATCGCAGCGACGGGCCAATCCGTGAACTGGGCCTGTTGGCGGCTCAGCAGAAACCCGATCGTTTGCTACTCAAAGACATGCCCAAATATCGACGCGGCCGCGAAGTGGGCGCCATCCCTGCCCTACTGCGCGCCGGCGCGCTGCAAGGCGGATTACCTGAAGACCGCATCGAACAATGCGAGACCGACAGCGAAGCCTTGGACCTGACCCTCGCTTGGCTGCAACCGGGTGACCTCGCAGTGATGTTTGTGCACAGCGAGGTTGAGGCGGTGTTTGGGCGATTACGTAGCAGTTGATTTGCGCCTGTGGCGGTGTCGGTGCCGCTTTTCGTGGGTTTGGACTGCTACAAACGCTTCTGCTTGGGCTTTTCCGCGTTCTGCAAGCGTGGCGGAACGACGGCGAGCAACCGCAACAGCGTACGCATAAGTCGTATCGCACCCAAGCAGGGCGCCATTGCCGGTCAATGCCTTACACGCCCAACGTGCCGCTGACTTCGTTAGCCATCAGCAATAGTGCGCGTTGATTTGGGCTCTGCGCCGGATTGATGTACACCACGCCTTCCGGTGAAATGTCGCCCCCCGGAGCGAGAGAAAGCTCGCTCTCACAGGCTGCTGGCTGCTGCTCTCTACGGACATCGTAAGTCATTGAACCTAGGATGATTCGGATTCGGCTGTTGGAGGTTGGGCTAAGCGCAGCGTGCCCAACATTGTCGCCAGTAGTTGGGCACGGCTGCGGCTAAGCCCAACCTACGGTTTATCCGCCTACATTTTCGGGCTGCAAAGGAGCGCTCGCGAAGACGTCGCCAGCCCACTTCGGCTCTCACGCCAACATCCCTTTATTTGGTCGCTTCAGCGCCCTCTGTTAAGCTAGGCGGTCTTATTTTTGATGGCGGAAAAACTCCATGCGCAAGCCTGCAGTCAATATTGCCGTCCAGGCGGCGCGCCGGGCGGGTACCGTCATTCAGCGCAGCATTCATCGCGCCGATGCGATCGCGGTCACTGAAAAAAGCCAATACGACTTTGTGACCGAAGCCGACAAACTGGCCGAGCAGGAAATCATCAAAGAGATTAAAAAAGCCTATCCGGAGCACGCGATTTGGGGCGAAGAGACCGGCCGTACCGGCAATTCGCGTTATGTTTGGGTGATTGATCCGATCGATGGCACCAGCAATTTCATGCGTGGATTCCCGCATTGTTCGGTGTCGATCGCGATGATGGAAGACGGCGTGATCCAGCATGGCGTGGTTTACGATCCGGTGCGCGATGAGATTTTCCACGCATCCAAAGGGGGCGGCGCGTTTCTGAACGATCGCCGGATACGTGTAAGCCAGCGTCAAGGAATGCCTGGCGCTCTGTTCGCGACCGGCTTTCCATTCCGCCAGCGCGCGCGTTTTGCGACGCAAATGCGCATCGTCAAAGCCTTGCTTGAAGATGCCGAAGACATGCGCCGCACCGGTTCGGCAGCTCTAGATCTGGCGTACGTGGCCTGTGGCCGATTGGATGGTTATTTCGAGTACGGCTTGCAGCCTTGGGATATGGCGGCGGGCGCGTTGTTGGTGCGTGAGGCGGGCGGCGTGGTGCTGGATTTTGAGGGCGGCGAAACTTGGTTCAACCACGGCAATTTAATTGCCGGAAACCTCAAGGTCGCGGCCGCGATGGTCGCTCGAATCAAGCCCTTGGCAAAGCGCAAGCCGGTGGAAGGCGAAGAGGTTTAACCTCATCAGCGCGCTTCGTCGCGAGCGAATTGACGGTGGTGGGAGCTCGCTTGCTCGCGAGGAACCTGGGTGCATGCCTCGCAATGACGAAGCAATGAGTTACGTGGCCTCCGGACGCTCAAAACTCAAAACTCAAAACATCCAATGCGCGCTGACAAAGGCTGCACGCGGTGAGCCGGGCGTGATGTTGTTGTTGTTATGAGCCGTCGCGTAATAAGTCTTGTCAGCCAGATTCTCGATGTTGAGCTGCAGCTGCAACTGCTCGGAAGCTGCGAAATACAGCGCGGCGTCGAAGCGGGTGAAAGCCGGCAATTGCACGGCGTTGTCCAGTGCGGCGTAGATGCTGCCGCGATGGACCACGCCCAGGGCGATGCTCCAGCGCGCGCTCAAGTCGTAGCGATTCCACAGCGACGCGCTGTGGCGCGGCAGATGCGCCAGTTCCGCGCCTTTGAGCACGCGGCTGGATAGATCGGCGGTGATCTTGCCGCGCTGCCAAGCATATCCGGCGAGCACGCTCCAGTCATCGGACAGGCGGCCGGCCAGGCCCAGTTCCAGTCCTTCGGCGTACTGACCGTCGACCAGAATCGAGCGCGCTGGATCGCTGGGATCGGGCACGCTGACCCGGCTGCGATCCAGGCGGAACAGCGCTGCGGTAGCCGAGAGTCGCGTATTGATCTCCCACTTGGCGCCCAGTTCGTAGTTGACGAATTTCTCCGGATCCAGCGTTTCATTGCTGGGTGACAGGGAAGACAATTGCTCGCCGGCGCGTGGCACATAGGCCAGGCTGTAGTTGGCGTAGATCGAGACCGTCTCCACCGGCTTATAGATCAGGCCAGCGCGCGGTGACCACAGATCATCGGTGGTGCTGATGCGCGTGTTGTTGCGGCGATTGTCGAAATCCATAGCAAAGCGATCGAAGCGCAGACCGACGATGGCCAGCCAGTTCGGGCTGAACTCGATCTGGTCTTGCAGATAGACCGCCGCGGTACTGGCCACGCCGTGGTTATTGCCATCACTGGCGCTCTGCCGAAAGCTGATCGGCAGGTTCATTCTGGGATTGCCTACTGGCACCTGCGCACCCGTGACATTGCTGCCGATTGAGGTGAAATACCCGGTCGCGCGGAAGTTGTCGGTGCTCTGCCGGCCCAGCTCCAGTCCGGCCAGCAGCTGGTGAGAGACGCCGCCCGCTTGAAGCGACCAGACCAGATCGGTCTGATTGAGCAGATTGCGGCGTTCGGTCGCGCTGTTGTAGGCGTTGATGGTCACGCTGGAGCCATCGGCACTGACCGCACCCGGATAGACGTTCTGATAGAACTTGTCGTAATCGGCGGCGCGCAAGCGATTGCGCAGGCTCATGCCGCCGAAGTCATGATCGAGTGTGGTCTGCAAGGCATTGACCTCAGCCGCAGTCGGGCTGCGCTCGGAATCGCCGAAAAAGGTCGAGTTGTCGGTCTTGAGCGGGCGGCCCAAAAAGGACGGAATGCCGCGATCAGCGACGCGCTCGTCACGGAAATTCTCCACGCCAATGCTCAGGCTGGTGGCATCGGTCAGATTCCAGCTCAGCGTGGGATTGATGCCGTGACGGCGGGCGAACACAGCGTCGCGGTAGCTGTCTGAATCCTCGACCATCGCGGCAACACGAAAGGCGGTCCGATCGGAAATGCCCTGACCCAGATCGAGGGTGGCGCGAGTGCGCGCCCACGAGCCGAGATTGAGACTGACTTCGCGATGCTCATCCCCATCGGCCACCTTGGTCACGCGATTGAACACACCGCCCGAGCCACCGCGGCCGAAAATCATCGCGTTCGGGCCGCGCAGCACCTCGACCTGTTCCACGTTGTAGAAATCGCGAAAATACTGCACATCGTCGCGCATGCCGTCGATGAACAGATCCGATGTGGAGCTGTTGCCGCGAAACACCGGTGTATCGCGGTTGCCTTCACCCTGGGCGATGCCGACGCCAGGTACGTAGCGAACCACATCGCCGACGCTGAGCATGTTCTGGTCGCGAATGGTGTCCTTGGTGATCACGCTGATCGATTGCGGCAGATCAATCAGCGCGGTGTCGGTCTTGCTGGCACTGCGCGTGCGCTTGCTCTGGTATTGCGGCAGCGGAGCGGCGCTGACCTCAATGGCATCAAGGGCCGTGCCGCCCAGACGTCGCGCTGCGGCATCGGCTTCGGGCGAAGGCGCCGCCAGAGCCGTGCCAGCGGCGAGGGTGCAGGTCACGGCGATGAGGGCGGTCAGCGTGTGCGAAAGCCGCAAATGGGGGCGCATGAAATCTCCGAGAACCGAGAGGCAGGTGTGCCCTTGTGGCTGCGGATGCTAATGCGAATAATTCGCGATTGCAAAGGTTATCGGTAGGTTCATTCGGAGGGGCTTGGCGAGGTAGGCCGGGTCCTCGCGTCGGCCAAGCTTGGGCTGGCAATCCGTTTGTGTACGGCGCCCGGCGCTCTGCTGGGGCTCGCGCGAGGAGCCGCGGCCGCCGGCGCGAGCCGCCTTTTCGCTCAATGCAAGCTCACACGCGCGCACCGAGTCGCGCTACGTTTGTCGCATCGTGTTGCCTGGAATCAATAACCTACAGCAGCTTTTCTGCAACCCAGCGAGAGCGCCCGGGCAGGCTCTGCTTCGCGACGGTTAAGGTGTCAGGCCGCGACCAACCTCAAAAAATCCGGGCTAACCGCCAATCGGATGGCGTCTAGGCGCACGCGCGCTTGGGGTAGCGCGGCGCGCAAGGCGGTGAGTTGCATCGCCAGCGCTTCAATTTCGCTCTCGCGCACACTGGGATTTACGCGCTTCAACGCAGATAAGCGTTCAAATTCGGCACCCAGTTCATGTTCCAAATTTGCGCAGGCGGCGGCGATCAAGGTTTTCGCTTGGGCGGTGGCGCGCTCTTCGGCGGCTTTTTTCATCGGGGCGACCAGGGCACTGAGGATCGGGCGGAACTTGGCCAAATCGACCGGTTTGCCGTCTGAGCGCGTCAGGGTCTGCGCTGACGGCGAATAATCACGACTCCCGAGTTTGGAATCGATGGTGACGGTGATCGGCTGCGGAGGCAGGTAGCGTTCCACGTCTAGGCGGCGATCCGCCACACATTCCAGCAGAAACACCGCAGTGATCCAGGCGGAACGGGGCGGCAATGCCGCGTCTACCAGGAACGCCGCGTTGCCGGTTTCGCCGCTGATCAACAGCTCAAATGCGCCGACCACCAGTGGGTGATCGAGGCGCAGCAAAGGCAGGTCTTCGCGCGACAGCGCTACCTCGCGATCAAAGGTCACCGTCATGGCGCCTTCGACCGGCCACGGGAATTCTTCGGTGGACAAATATTCTGGGTCCAAACGGTGTGTGCGGCCGCTCAGTTGGTCGGTTTCGACACCAAACTGTTCAAGCAGGCGCAGCACAAATTCATCGTCATCCAGACGCGCATCGTTGGCCGCCAGGGCTTGGCGCAACACCACGCCACGATCGCCATGTCGCGTGGCCAATTCCAATAAACGGTCGCGCCCCTGCGCGATGGTTTCGCTTAAAACCTGATGCGCTTCGCGGGTTTCGTCGATCAACGCACGCAAGTCTGCCGTGCTGCCTTCGCCATCGGCAGACGCCAGCGCCAGTTCTATGACGCGGTCGCCAAAGCGTTTGTAGAGCTCGCGACCATCGGCTGGACTGCTGCGCAAGGCATCCAGCGCATCGGCGTACCAAAGGGCGAGCACTTCTTGCGCGGTGCCGGGCAACGTGGCGTGATGCAATTCCACATCGGCGCTTTGACCGATGCGATCCAACCTGCCAATCCGTTGTTCCAACAAATCGGGGTCGGCCGGGATGTCCCACAGCAGCAAATGATGAGCAAATTGGAAATTACGGCCTTCCGAGCCTATCTCCGAACAGAGCAACACGCGGGCGCCGTCATCCTGCGAAAAATAGGCGGCGTTGCGATCGCGCTGCGCCAAGCTCAGGCCTTCGTGGAAGCGGGCGACGCGCGCGCCACTCTTTAAGCGCAGCGCGGCTTCCAGCAACTCGACTTTGGCGCGGGTGCGACAAATCAGTAGTAATTTGGCCGGCGCTAAGCGGTCGATCAACGCAGTCAACCACTGCAAACGCGGGTCGCGCGTCAGCGCCAACACGGCCGCGGGCACAGCTTCAGGCGCGTCGGCCGACACCGGCTGCGCGGTCAAGGGTGCAGGTGAGGCGCGCAGGCCAACATCGGCCTCGAATTCTTCGCGCAGCGTGTTCAGATAGGCTTCTTGATCCTCGTGCGGCAGGTGCAAACTGTGTAAATGCACGACGCGCTTGGGGAATCCACCGACGCTGGCGCGCCGATTGCGATACATCACCCGCCCGGTGCCGTGCCGGTCGATCAAGGCGCCGAGCAGTTTCTGACGACTGCTGCGGTCGGTGTGCGGACTGATCACGCTGAGCAATGCGCTTTCGTCACTCAAAACGGTACGCAGACTTTTCAGCGTCTTCGCGTTGAGCGCATCGTCACCGAGCAACGCTTCCGCCAACTGAGAAATCGTGCGGAAGCTCTGCGCTTCGCGCTCGAAATGCGCCAGATCGTTGTAGCGCGCCGGATCAAGCAGACGCAGGCGCGCAAAATGCCCGCTGCGGCCGAGTTGTTCGGGGGTGGCGGTTAACAGCACCACACTCGGCGTTTGAATCGCCAATTGTTCGGCCAGCGCATATTCCGGGCTGGTTTCTTGCGCTGACCAAGCCAAATGATGCGCCTCGTCGACCACCATCAAATCCCAACCGGCGGCGACAATCTGCCGCGCGCGCTTGGCATTTCCGGTCAGAAAACCCAAATCGGTGAGGACAAACTGATCGTCCTGAAAGGGATTGCGGCTGTCGTCCGATTGTTCGATGGAATCCGCGCGTTCTGCATCGTAAATGGCAAAACGCAGGTTGAAACGCCGCAGTAACTCCACAAACCATTGATACATCAGGGCTTCTGGCACCAACACCAAAACGCGCTGCGCGCGCCCGGTGGCAATCATGCGGGTCAGAATCAGACCCGCCTCGATGGTTTTGCCCAAACCCACTTCGTCGGCCAGCAATACGCGTGGCTGCGCTTGCGCCAATGCCGCTTCGACCACCGCCAATTGGTGCGGCAGCAAAGACACGCGCGCACCGTTAATGCCCCAACTGGGGGCGCAGCGGGCGACCGCGCGGCGCGCTAGCGCCTCACAGCGAATCGCAAAACGTGCGGCGGTATCCACTCGACCAGCGGTCAGACGCTCATCGGCGGCGCTGGCTGCCTGCACATCATCCAACTGCGGCTCCGCTAACCATTGACCCTTGCACTGATAGAACATCAGGCCATCGCGGTCCTGCGCGGCTTCAACCTCATGCATCACGCCGTCCAGACTGATCAGATCACCCACGCGGAATTCAGCGCGCGATAGGGGCGCAGAACTCAAGGCGTAGCGACGCAACATGCCAGCCTTAGTGAACAACAACTCAAGCGCGCGGTTGTCGACTTTTTTAATCGTACCAAGCCCAAGTTCGGGTTCGGCGGTGGAATACCAGCGTTGGCCGGCAACTAAGCGAAAGGACATGGGATTGGCTAGTAGTCGTTGGTAAGTGGTTGTTAATCAATACGAAGTAGACAAAAGTCGGTGAGCTTATTCGCCCCCGGTGGCGGCTAGCTGGTCGACCCGCACAATGACGCCAAGTGCCGGATTGTCCAGGTAGTGCAATTCACCATAGTTCAACACGCGTTTGTTGTTCAAACGGAAAAGTTGCCCGCTAGACGCACGCCCAGCGCCGTCTTTGGTGGCGGTGCGCAACAGCGCGTCCACATGCACTTCAATACTGCGACCAAATCGCAAGCTGATGTCGCCGTCCAGTTCGGGCTGTTCGGTCGCTAAAACGCCGCGGTCGGGATCGCTGCTGCGGACGCTGTTTTTGCCACGTAAACGCACGGCGCGGGTGCTGCCGCTTTCTTGGATCCAGCCGATGTGCAGCAGGGCGCGGGTGCGCGCGTGGCGGGCGAGGGCATCATTGGCGCCACCCAAAGTC
>Ga0163154_10002650_pt1 | contig 25885 bp, 21 predicted proteins | sample OliLakLV19MP9P1_FD_148649 | JGI IMG/M metagenome (GOLD analysis project Ga0163154, IMG submission 148649) | Freshwater microbial mat bacterial communities from Lake Vanda, McMurdo Dry Valleys, Antarctica - Oligotrophic Lake LV.19.MP9.P1 | ecosystem: Environmental > Aquatic > Freshwater > Lake >... | reverse complement strand
TAGATTACCCCAAAGGGATGAAATATGGATAGCCTAAAATGTAAACGCAGGGTTGCGGCTATACTGCTATATACTTATGACCGCTTTGCGGTCAAATTGCCACATAACGTTTTCCTTTTATTTTATTTATAACCAAAAGCTACTATATTAGCTGCTAAATAAAATCAAAACCCCTTATGCAAGATTATAGTCATTGTTTGCGACCCAGTTTTACCCAGAGAGTGTATCGCCGACTGGTAGAACAAAGGCAAGCGGTCAACATTACCGGAGAGAAAGGCGCGGGTAGAGGGCGGGTATTAAAAGACTTGGAACAAGTGATAACCGCCGAAGGACGACATGTGCTCTTGATTGATTTCAATCGGAATCAAAGGTATTATGAACTGCTGGAGCAAATCGAGTCACAAATGTTGCTTAAAAAAATGCGCTCCCAGGAAGAAATATTGCCAAAACCAGTGCAGGCAGAATACACCCAATTCCCCATCACCAGTCTATTTATGTCTTATTTCAATCCAAAGGGTGCGCCCTATTTATACCTCTTATTGGACAACATTGACCGAATACTGGACAACCCGCAGCAGCGCTTCCCGAAAGCTTTTTTTGATGACCTCAACTATCTCAATAATAGTCCCTACATTTTTATAGCCTGCACCACGAACAAAGCAATCGGTGTGTATCAGATTTACTATGTAGATGAAAACGAACGCGAAGAAGACCGCCTCTCCTGGCTCCACTTTCCAGCACCGCTGGATGTGAGTCCGCTCCAAGTAGCCGAAATAGAAGCGGAGCTCAACCGCTGCCTGAGCGACAACGACCACTGGCAAGGGCAAGCCGACTACATCGCTGCCATACAGACGCACCCGGCAAGTGCCCAATTCTTGGAATACGTAGTCAATAACTTTGACTCACACGAAGCCCTTCCCATCCCGCAGCACCTCGAACGCCTGAAAGCAAGATTTAATCACCACTACCCAAGCGCGCACTAAACTATGGATACCCACTCGCCCTACTACAAACCCGAAAAACCCAAGCATAGCTGGCAACTGCTGCAATGGGTGATTTATGAACCGTGGCTGGTAAGTAGATATGAAGACTCCTTGACAAAAAAAGAACAAATCTTTGCTTTTTTAAAAGCTTACGTTCGGTTCAGTCTGATAATGGTGGGTGTTTTTTTGCTGGGCAATCTTCTCCTAGCCGCTACGGACTTGCCCACTTTCATTCTTTCGGAATATGAAAGTGATTTTCAAACAGGCTGGCTACTGCAACTTTCTTTTGCAGACAAATACCTTTATTCGGATTGGCTGGAGGATTGGCTTTCGGATTGGCTGGAGGATTGGCTGGAGGATTGGCTGGAGGATTGACTGGAGGATTGACTGGAGGATTGGCTGTCGGATTGGCTTTCGGATTGGCTGTCGGATTGGCTGTCGGATTGGCTGTCGGATTGGCTGGAGGATTGGCTTTAGGATTGGCTGGAGGATTGGCTTTCGGATTGGCTGGAGGATTGGCTTTCGGATTGGCTTTCGGATTGGCTTTCGGATTGGCTGTCGGATTGGCTTTCGGATTGGCTTTCGGATTGGCTTCCGGATTGGCTGTCGGATTGTCTTTCGGATTGGCTTTTTATATTTTTTATTTTCGGTTGTATCACCTTTACTATCTTTTTCGTTATCCCCAGTTAAGTTTTACGCACAATCCTTATATAAGCGATGGAGTCATTGGGCTGCCTTTGCCTGGTCATCGGCGGCAGTTGACGCAGTTGGCGTTGAAGGAGCCGGAGCAGGCTAAACTTTTTGTCGAGTTTTTGTTTGATTATCGTCCTTTGCAGCGCAGGTTGGCGAATCATTTGCTGCACGCTAAGCTGGCGGGCTTTATGCAAAAGCAGGTGCTGCGTGTAGAAGGGTTAAATATTCCTGATATTAGCGAAGATTTAAAAAGACTCCTTCCCAGCGAGGAATGGTACGAGCAACTGCAAAGTATGAAAACGCTGCTGCTACAAAGTGAGCGGGAAACGAATGTGCATTTAAGATTAGCCCATTTCAAAAGTTTTAATCAGGCGCTTCAGAAGTTTGGAGATATCCACCGTTCGCAAAATGATTTGTGGAAGGGTTATTATACCAATGCCATTCAGCTTTGGAAAGAAGCGGCAGTACAGCAGTTGGCACAATTAGAAGAAGCAGCCGCGCCTTACACGCGCAATCCTTATCAATCGGGCAATCCACTCAATCCAGGGCGCAACCGGGAAGTCTTTCGCGGTCGCGAAGACCTGCGCCGCAAGCTCGATATGTCGCTCAAGAATGCCGAGACCTTGCCTTTGTTTTTGATGCACGGGCAGCGCCGCGTGGGGAAGAGTAGTTTGTTGTATTTTTTGTCGGAGTTATTGACCGGTCGGTTCAAGGTAATCCAGATGGATTTGCAAGCTACTTTAGAGTGCCCGGATGTGCCGGGCTGGTTGGAGCGCATTCGCTATCGAGTGGACGAAGCCTTTGAAGTAGCCGTAAAAGAAGCGGAACAATGGCACGCCAGTGCCGATTGGGCGCAATCGTGGAATGAATTGAGTGCGTATTTACAAGCCTTGAGCCAAAAAGAAAACTACCGCATCGTGCTGGCATTCGATGAGTACGAGAGCTTGCACTTGCGCGGCTTGCGCAAAGATGTGGCGCAGGGCAGCACCTTGCTCGCTAATATGCGCAGCTTTTCGCAGCATCAGCGCGAGGTGATTTTTTTGTTTGCGGGGGCGCATTTGTTTTCCGAACTCAGCAATCCCGATTGGGGCAATTATTTTGTGCAAGCCATTCACTTGAAGGTAGATTACTTGTCGGAGGAGGATTCGCTGGATTTGATCGTCCATCCGTATGCTGGTTTTGACATTTACTATGCCGAGGGCGTCCCCAAAAAAATCTACGAATTGACGCAGGGGCATCCTGCTCTCTTGCAAGCCATCTGTTATGAATTGGTCGAGTTGGCAAACGACGAGGTACGCAAGGAACTTGGCAGGGCAGATTTGGAAAAGGTCTTGCAGGAAAAGATTCTCTTCCTGGGCAACGCGCCATTGAGTGTCTTTTGGAAGCAATTTTGCAAAAAAGAAGCGATGAAGGAAACGGTGCGGGCGATTATTTTAAAGCAGGAAATTCAAGACCGAAAGAGTCTGCGGAAACTGCTGTTGCATGAGTTTGTGATAAAAAACCAAGACGGTAGCTATCAACTGCGGGCGCCGATTTTTGAGCAGTGGGTGCGGAAGTTTGACATGGAAATATAAATAAGTCTTAAAAGCATCCTACGACTTGAAGTCGTAGGATGCTTTCCTTTCAACGCTGCTTCGCAAATTCCCGAATCGCTTTCACCAGCCAGTCCAAGTCGCGGGTAGTGGTATAGACGTTGGGCGTGGTAAGTCTAAATAGCATCGGAAAGCCAGCACGTTTGCAAACCGCCTGAAAATTCGTACCTTTGGTTATAACAAACCCATACTATGGCGAAAGACCTTTATCACTTTATTGTGAAAGAAGCACTCATAAACGACGGCTGGCTGATTACGGACGACCCTTTCATTGTGGAAACGGAAGATGTGGATTATGAAGTAGATTTGGGTGCGGAGAAAATGATAGCTGCCGAGAAAGAAGGGCAAAGAATTGCAGTAGAAGTGAAAAGTTTTGTCGCCGCGTCTTTTGTGTATGAATTTCACAGAGTACTGGGTCAATTTTTAAATTATTCGATGGGGCTGGAAGATTTTGAACCGGAGCGGATTTTATACTTGGCGGTGCCGTTAAAAATTTACGAAGATTCCTTTCACCTTTCCTTCGTTAAAAAAGCAGTCGAACGTTACAAGATTGGAATTATCGTCTTTAACCCAATATCGAAAACCATTGAATCATGGAACAAAAAATAAAGCAGTATCAGGAAATTTTGCTCGGTTTTTTGCAGCAACAGGCTTCTTACCGAGTTGCAAATTCAGAATTAGAGAATCAAATCGTTGCCGATACCGAGCGCAATCACTATCAGTTGTTACGCATTGGCTGGCGCAAGAATCGCTTTGTACACGCCTGTCCATTTCACTTTGATATCAAAGACGGCAAAATCTGGATTCAACAAAATCGAACGGATGTAGAAGTGGACAAGGCGTTGCTGGAAATGGGTGTACCCAAATCTGACATCGTTATTGGTTTTCTTCCCGCAGAAATGAGAGCGGCTTCGGGCTACGCGGTTGCGTGAATGCTGAAAAGCGTCCTACGGCTCGGAGCCGTAGGACGCTTTCTGCTTCAACTTTTCTTCGCAAATTCCCGAATCGCTTTCACCAGCCAATCTAGGTCGCGGGTAGTGGTATAAACATTGGGCGTGACGCGCACACCGCTGAGATTTTCCCAAACGATGGTGGTCGTGTGAATTTTATAATTAGTAAATAAAAAATTATCCAATTCTGCCGGTGGCTTGCCGTCCACGCTGACGAGGGCAATCGCTCCGCCCCATTCCGGTTTCAAGGAAGTGTGAATCTTGACATTAGGCAAGTCCATCACGCGCTCGCACCAATAGTTTTTGAGGTAGTGCAAACGTTCGGCTTTGCGCTCGCCACCAATCATATAGTGAAAATTAATCGCTTCACCAATGGCTTGCTCGATGGCAAAGGAGCGCGTACCCAGGTTTTCAAACTTGCGAATGTCCGCACTTTCCGGGTCGGGCGCACCGAAGAGCGGGTAAAGGTTTTTGATTTTGTCTTTTTTGACGTACAATAAGCCGCTACCAATGGGCGCGCAAAGCCATTTGTGCAAGCTGGTTGCGAAGTAATCACAATTTAAATCGCTGATTTTGAAGTCTTTTTGAATAAAAGAGTGCGCCGCGTCCACCAGCACTTCAATGCCACGTTTGTGGGCTTCGTCGGCTATTTCACGCGCCGGAAGCATTTGTCCACTCCAATTGACCATGTGGGTCACGTTCACCACTTTAGTCTTACTGGTAAAAGCTGCTGCAAATTGATTCACAATCTGCGTTTTATCTTCAATTGGAAAGTCAAATGACAACCACTTTAGTACAATACCGTCCCGTTTTTCGCGCTGCTTCCAAGCGTTGATGATGTTTGGATAATCTTGTTTGGTGAGCACGACCTCGTCGCCTTTTTGCAAACGCAATCCGAAAATAACGGTTTCCAAACCTTCGGAGGAATTGCGATTAATGGCGACTTCGTTGGCGTCGCAGCCCGCAAGTTCGGCGAGGTGATTGCGCAAGGGTTCGCGCCCTTGGTCTAAAATTCGCCACATATAATAAGAAGGCGCTTCATTGCACAAGCGATTATAACGATCCAGCGCATCCTGCACGACTTTGGGTTGCGGAGAAACGCCACCATTGTTGAGGTTAGTCAAATTCGGAGAAACCGTATAAGATTCTTTGATTTGATACCAAAATGTTTCATCCACTGTCACGTCGTCCACATCGGCGTTTTCATAATCTTCCAATGTTTGCAGCAGCGTTTTACCTTGCAAGGTTTCCAGAAACGGCGTGGCGACGGCGATGCCAGTCAGTTTTTGGAGGAAGTTTCGGCGGTTGGTGGACATTGGATTGGTATTTTGATTCTACTATTACGTTTTTCTCTTATAGCATTTTTTTAACTTTGCGCTCTTTGCGAAAATCTCTGCGCCCTCTGCGGTTAAAGTACACGTCAAAAGGGCAAAGTAGCAAATTAAAATAAAACCGCCGCCTCTTTTTTAATCGCCTGCAAGGCCATATCAATCGCCGTCACGCCGCGTTTTTCGAGAATACTAATGATGGCTTGGGCTAATTCTGTGCTGTCGGATTGATTATTGACCATTTCAGAAGCGAGACTAATGGTGCTTACCGAGTCGTCGCGTGAGATTTTCACGATTTCCCAGAGTTGGTCGGAGACGTATACTTGTTGAGTGATGTTATACTCGTATTCTTGTTGGATATTGAGTAGAAGGAAGGCTTTGAATTGTCCAGCGTCCATAGCGTTATTGCGCACCCGCAGCATGAGGCTCGGCAGATTGATGCGCTCACAGAACAGCGAAAGCCGCTCGTACGCTTGCAAGCGCAAAGGCGTGGTCGTATTTTGTGAATTTTGCTTGAGTTCAATTTGCTTCATGGCGCGTTGATTATCAAGGTATTGTTTCAACACGTAATAAGCTGTGGCAAAAACGATAAGTCCGGGGACGGTGAGTTTGATGATTTCTAAAATAACATTCATATTTATTTTTTTTTAACAACGAGCAGTAGCGTACCTTTTTACTTGCCGCTAATTTATGACAATAATCTGAACGCGACTTGAAACCAAAAGTATCTTTGTATCGTTACTATTTTTACTTAAATTTGCATTTGAAATAGGCGATAGATGTTAGACAATAGACTTTAGCTAAAAAAAGCGTCTAAAATCTAAGGTCTACAATCTAAAATTTAATAAGATATGACAGACGTAATGACTGCAACCCAACCGGTAACACTCACATCAGGTGCGGTAAAACAGTTAAATAGAATCAAACAAGACCAGAATGTGCCAGATGACTACGGCTTGCGTGTAGGCGTGAAAGGTGGCGGCTGCTCTGGTTTTTCCTACGTATTGGGCTTCGACCAGCCGAAAGAAAATGACGAGTGGTTTGAAATAAATGGCTTGAGAGTGCTGATGCAAAAGGCGCACGCCATCTATCTGCTCGGCATGGAAATTGACTGGGTGGAAGGCTTGAACAATCGGGGTTTTTCATTTAATAATCCGAATGCAAGCAGCACTTGCGGGTGTGGGACATCTTTCTCGGCGTAAAATCGAAATGATTACTATCTCAATATAATCCAATCGTGGCGAAATGCGGCGGTTGGATTTTTTATATTTCAAAAGGATTGATAATTTTTAAATCTTTAATTGGAGTAAAATCTTTGGTATTTCTGGTGACAAGTACGAATTGGTGAACAATAGCAGTAGCGGCGATGACAGCGTCGGGAAGTTTAAGTTTGTACTTTCTGCGTATTTCAATAGTCGTGTCAACTATTTGGTCATTCAATGAATAAATGTTTGAATTATTTAAGAAAGTCCCAAGCGTGCTTTCTTGCCCCACGTCTCCGGGTTTTGACAACAATTCTATCTTAGTGATGACAGACAAATTACTAGAAGTATTGAGTACGTTCAAAACCCAATTTCTTGCAGCATCGGGCAAAAATCCATCCAGAAAATAGATAGTAATATTCGTATCTATTAAATATCTCTCTCCCATTCGTTTCGTAAATCATTTAGCCAATTATCAATCTCTTCAGGAGACGTATGCAATTGTAGCTTTCCGTATAGTGATGAAAAGTCAAATATTTTACGAGCATAGTCGGATTTAGCCACAGGCATTAGAATCACCTCCACCTCCTCACTGCTGATGTAATCGGGTAAATTTACCTCTATTCTTCCACCCTGATTTTTTACAATTTGCCGGTCTGCAACCATCATTTTCTTTTTTGTAAAAATACATTATTTTAATGTCAAGTTCCACAAAAATGCGAATGAATGATTTTTGAATGCCACAATTTTACGAAAAACTCGCCGTTATACCTCGCAAGCATGAAAATTTATAACTTTGTAGTATTAGACGATAAATGTTAGACTATAGATTTTATAGGAAGTGCAACGGAAGTCTAACATCTAAAGTCTATTATCTAAAGTCTCAACAATGAGCGTAATCGTAAAAAATCTATCCAAATTATACAACGACCAAAAAGCGGTGAACGACATCAGCTTTGAGGCGAAACCGGGCGAGGTGCTGGGCTTTCTGGGTCCGAATGGCGCGGGGAAGACCACGACGATGAAGGTTATCACTTGCTTTATTCCACAATCCGGTGGCACGGTGGAAGTAAATGGCTATGACGTAGCAAAAAATCCGATGGAAGTGCGGCGCAGCATTGGCTATTTACCAGAAAATAATCCACTATATAAAGATTTGTATGTCAAGGAGTATTTGACGTTTGTAGCGCGATTGCACAAAGTGAAAAACATTCGGCAGCGCGTGGATGAAATGGTGCAAATGACTGGTTTGGAACGCGAACAAAAAAAAATAATTGGTACACTGTCAAAAGGTTATAAGCAGCGGGTAGGACTGGCGCAGGCGATGTTGCACGACCCGCAGGTTTTGATTTTAGATGAACCAACTTCGGGTTTAGACCCTAATCAATTGGCAGAAATTCGCAGTTTAATTAAACAATTAGGACAAAAGAAGACGGTGATTTTCTCCACGCACATCATGCAGGAAGTGCAAGCGATTTGCGACCGTGTGGTAATTATCAACAAAGGCGAAATTGTAGCAAATGATACGATTGAAACGTTGAAAAATCGGGTAAAAGGAGAAGCTATCGTGACGGTAGAATTCGCGCAAAGCGTGGATAAAAAATTGCTATTGAGCATTTCAAAAGTGAAGCAGGTAAAGGATTTGGGTAAAAATCGTTGGCAATTACTGGCTCCGGCGGAAGTGGATATTCGACCGGAATTACATCAATTTGTAATAAAACACAATCTAACCTTACTGGAAATGCACAAAGAGGTGTCGAGCGTGGAGGATGTGTTTCAACAATTGACGAAGTAAGTAGGCAGTTTTGAGTTGGCAGTAGGCAGCCCCTCGGCACGTTGACAATCAAATATTTAGCTTGTAATATAATATTGAATGAAAATTTATTTACAATTATTAATATTAATATTTGCGCTCCAAGCAAACGCGCAGAACGACTCCGTTTTATTAACCAAAAACTTCAAATTTGAAGATGGTATTTACTTAACTTTACAAGATTTTCAACAAAATAAGCCAAATTATACTTGGAATGAAGTCAGTACGAATCTGGCAACGAGCCATGAAGGTTTTATTGCGCAGGTGGAAGCAATTAAAATAGATGGGCATTCCCTTGATTTACAGCAACTTTGGGGTATTTGTATTGGCGGCATTCCGTATATTCGATTGTCGAAAGGAGAAGTGACGGAGGCAGCTACTGTGTTTGCAGGGTTACGGGTGCGCGGTAAGATTTGCTATTTTGGTTATCAACAAGCGGTCACAGAAATGCAATTAGTGAAAGCGTATAATCCACTCACAGGTCGCGCTTTCCGGCAAGGTAAAATTCCAGTAGAAAAAACAATGGAATATCACTTTTTATTAAACTTTCAAACCGGACAAGTAGCGCCATTTACCAAAAATAATTTTTTAGCATGGATTGAAGACGACCAACAACTTTGGACCACCGTGCAAGAACTCTCGTCGCAGGAAGCGCAGGATAAGTTGTTTAAGTGTTTATTAATTTATGTGGATAGAAACACCGTTCATTTACCGTTTACCAATTGAACATTTACCATTCATAATTCAACATTAAGCATTAAAAATTAAAAGATGTTGAGTATTTTTTTAAAAGAAGTAAATACATTTTTCAGTTCCTTGATTGGTTATATCGTCATCGGCGTGTTTTTAGTGGCGATGGGGCTGGTTTTATTTGTATTTCCTGATACGAGTTTATTACAATATAATTATGCTACGCTCGACCAGTTATTTAGTATTGCGCCGCTTATTTTTGCGTTTTTAATTCCAGCTATTACGATGCGTTCGTTCGCCGAAGAGCAGCAAAGCGGGACGATTGAACTCTTGGCGACCAAGCCCGTGAGCGATTTGGCGATTATTTTTGGAAAATTCTTGGCAAGTCTGACGCTGGTTATTTTTGCACTGATTCCAACTTTATTATATTATTACACGGTCTATCAACTCGGTTCGCCAAAAGGAAATTTAGATGCAGGGGCAATTGCAGGTTCGTATTTGGGTTTAATTTTTCTGGCAGGCGCGTTCGCATCTGTTGGCGTTTTTGCTTCCTCGCTCACGAATAATCAAATTGTGGCGTTTATTTTGGCGACCGCTTTATGCTTTTTATTACATTTTGGCTTTTTTTATTTTAGTAAATTACCCATTTTCGTTGGCAAATCAGATGATATTATACAAATGCTCGGCATTGATTATCATTATAATTCAATTAGTCGCGGCATCGTGGATTCACGGAATATTATTTACTTTTTATCGGTGATTGGGATTTTTATAATGTTGACGTTGACATCTTTGGAAAGAAGGAAATGGTAGTAAATCTCTACATAAATATGCAAAAAACGATATATTTCCTTGGTATTTTGTTACTAACAATAACTACTTCATGTGCTCAAGATGGTTTGGAATTTTACAATGAGGGAGTAATAGAAATGAATAATAAAAATTATGAAAAGGCAATAAAATTATTTAAGCAAGGATTACAAATAGACGATATTTCAAAGATTGTAAATCATCTTGGCATTGCAAATTGTTATTTTGAACTTGAAAAATATGATTTAGCAAAAGCAGAATTGGAACTGTGTTTACAAACCGAAAAGATTAATAACGAAAAGATAAACAGTGATATTTATCAGCTAAAAAGTGCAATTTACTCCATAGAAGGAAAAATCAATGAAGAATTAAACTCCCTCGAAAAGGCATTAATTTACGCCCCCGATAATTTATTACTTAAGGTATCATTAGGTCTTTCCAAAATAGAATCAGGTAGAGAGCAAGAAGGAATTACACTTTTAAATGAAGTTTTAGCTTTAAAGCCTCAAGATGCATTTGCTTTAAATAATAGAGCATTTGGCTTTATAAAATTAGGGAAATTAGAAGAAGCGAAAAAAGATTTGGACGCTTCGCTGGCATTGGACGCGGATAATCCATTTCTTTATCAGAATTATTTTTTCTATTTCCAAAAACTAGGTAAAGACGAATATGCGTGTAAAAATTTACACTTGGCTTCCATGAAAAATATGAAAGATTATGGATACGAGAAGGATAGTAAGCAAATAGAAGAATTAAAGAAAACTTACTGTGGCAAAAACTAAAAATAGCAGACGGACTCAATCTTTAATAAATCTCACCTTATTTATCGGGATTATTATATTTCTAAATATTATGGCGAATGCGCGCATTGGCGGACGCTCGTTTTCTACTTATTTAGACCTCACGGAAGATAAGCGTTTTACGTTGACAAATGCGACGGGTGGCTTGTTGCGAAATCTGGATGATGTCGTGTATATCAAAGTTTTATTAGAAGGGGAATTTCCAGCAGGTTTTAAACGCTTGCAAACTTCGGTTCGGGAATTATTAGATGATTTTCGGGCGCAATCCGGTTATATTGAGTATGATTTTGAAGATCCATCGAAAGGTAATTTACAGGAACTCAATGCGCGACGCGAGCAACTAGCGAAGGAAGGCGTGCGCCCTATTTCGCTAAGAGTTAAAGAAACCGATGAAACTTCGACCCAACTTATTTACCCGTATGCGCAAATTTTTTATAAAGGTCGGGTGTCGAATGTAAATTTGCTGGAGAACCAAGTGCCGGGCGTGCCGCAGGAAATTGTGTTAAATAATTCGGTGAGCCTGTTGGAATATAAGTTGGCAAATGCCATTCAAAAAATACAGTCCCCTACCCGACCGGTGCTCGCTTTCACGACTGGCCATGGCGAACTTTCTCCCATTGAAACAGCAGATTTGGAAAAAACCTTGCGCCAATTTTATGAAACTGGACGGCTGCGGTTGGATAGTTTGGTGAATATTCCAGCGAATGAATTGTCGGCGTTGATTATTGCAAAACCGCGTGGTGCGTTTTCCGAACAAGATAAATTTAAGATTGATCAATATGTAATGAATGGCGGCAAAGTATTATGGTTAATTGATAAACTAAATGTGGATTTGGATAGTTTGCGCACACGCCCGAAGTTTTTGCCGGTAGAATATGATTTGAAACTGGATGATATTTTATTTAAATACGGCATTCGTATCCAACCCAATTTAATTTTGGATGTGCAAAACTCGCGTATCCCGATGGCGACGGGCACGCTTGGCAATGCGCCGCAATTTGATTACCTGCCTTATCCGTATCATTTGGTGGTTGCGCCGCGCTCCAATCATGCGATTGTGAAAGGTTTAGGTGTAACGAATTTTTTATATGCCAGTACGCTTGACACGACCGTGCGCACCAAAACAGACGTGCGAAAAACGGTTTTGTTAGAATCTTCGCCCAATAGTCGCTTGCAATACATTCCGCTGGAAATGGATTTTGAATTTTTGCGTTATGACCTTGACGCAACGAAGTTTACAAAGCCGCCGCAGCCGGTCGCCATGGTGTTGGAAGGCTCGTTTCCATCGGCATTTGAAAATAGAGTTTCGGAGGAAATGTTACAAAATTTGCGCCAGATTAAAGTGGAATTTAAAACCGAAAGTAGTCCGAATCGAATGATAGTGGTCTCCGATGGCGATATGGCAAAAAATGGCGTAAATGCTGCCAAACAATCTTACGTGCCGCTGGGTTATAATGAATTTGAAAAGTATCAATTTGCGAATAAAGATTTCATAGTCAATGCGTTAGAATATTTGTTGGATGCGAATGGCGTGATTGAAGCGCGGGGTAAAGAGGTGAAACTCCGCCTGCTTGACGTGGTACGCGCCCGTGCGGAAGAGAGTAAATGGCAAATTATTAATTTAGCAATTCCATTAATTTTTTTAGTTATTTTTGGATTTATATTTAATTGGATTAGAAAGAGACGCTTCGCTTCCTAATTTTAAATGTTTAATTTTTAATGCTTAATGAAGCGGTCTGACTTCCCTGTTCTGACCTCTGATATTTAATGAAATGAATAGAACAATATTATTTTTATTACTTTTTGTGTTGTTGGGCTCCGCTACGGCTTGGTATTTGCTGACCAATTCGGATGCCAAGGCTTCTCAATTGGGCGAAGACCGCCGTTTTAAAGTAGAAAATACGGATGATATTTATAAAATTTTTATCGCCGACCGGCGCAGGGGAGAACGTACCATGTTGAAGCGAAAAGATGGCTTTTGGTCATACAATGAAAAATATACGGCTCGTCCCAGCGCTGTTCAGAGTGTGTTGGACGCGATTCGCCGCGTGGAAATGCAATATCAGCCACCCAAAGCCGCCGTGCAAAACATGGTAAAAAGTCTCGCTGCGGATGGCATCAAAGTGGAAATTTATAATAAAAACAATCAATTATTAAAGTCTTATTACATCGGCGGTTCGACTTCTGATGAGCGTGGCACTTATATGATATTGGACGGCGCGGAACAACCTTATGTGGCACACATTCCCGGTTGGGAAGGTAATCTGCGATTTCGATTCAATTTGAAAGGCGATGATTGGCGCGACAAAACCATTTTCGCTGAAAAAGCGACTGACATTCAATCCATTACCGTAGAATATCCAAAAAATAAAAATAAATCCTTTCGTTTAGAAAAAAACGGTGCTAATTATAAAATTAAGCCTTTTTATGATGTAACGCCCGTTATTAATCGTCCTTTGAAAGCTGGAAAAGTGGAACAATATCTCGAAGGTTTTCGCAGCTTGGGCGCGGAAGCATTTGAAAATGAGAATCCAAAACGCGATTCTGTTCGACAACTTACACCGTTTAGTATTATTACTATGAAAAATATAAAAGGTGAAGAAAAATCCATTCGACTTTTTCCTATCTTTACGAATCATGATGTAGTTGAGCGTTATCTGGTGGATGTGAATAATGGCGATTTTATGTTGATTCAACATTTAGTTTTCGGGAAAGTGATGTGGGGATATGATTTTTTCTTTGAGTAAATTTTAAGATGTAACATATTTGGAAACCTTCGGTTTTAAACGCTTGGTACGCACCCTTAGGGCATAATTGGAACGCGGATGACACGGATTTGGCAGATTTTAGCGGATTCTCTTGCAATGTGTTCGTTTATAAAGAAAAAGCAAGAGAGAGCCAGAGTATAAAATCTGTGTGAATCCGCTCAATCCGCCTCATCCGCGTTCCAATACTGTAATAAGGCGCGTAACATTAGTTAAAATTTTATGCCAATGTCGTTGAAGCAAAAACTTTTTATCCTATTTATACTCATTGGGTTGATTAGCACCTCCTTCATCCCCAATTGGGGCTTCTTTGGGCATAAGCGCATCAATCGGCTCGCCATCTTCTCGCTGCCGCCGGAGATGATTGTTTTTTATAAGAAAAATATTGAATATCTTACCGAGCATGCGGTGGACCCTGATAAGCGCCGCTACGCTACCAAGCACGAAGCACCGCGCCATTTCATTGACATTGACCGCTGGGATGTGTACCCGTTTGAGAAAGTGCCGCGCGATTGGACGGATGCGCTGATGCAATACACAGATATTTTGGTGGTGAATGCGAATGCGGATACGACACATCTATTTGGAAATGAGCAGATTGCAAGAGATAGTCAGTTTGTACGCAGCAGAAGTGGCGCGACAGTAGAACAACGCGCGTATCGCAATTTCTTTTTTAACAATGTAATGAATAATTATTATGAAGATGAGCATCTTATAAATTGTGATAGTTTGTCGTACTTGTTGGGTTATGAAATGCACTGCGAGACGGCTTTTTCGGTGAACCATTTTTCAGAACACGGGATTCTACCTTATCATTTGTTGAAAATGCAGCGCGATTTGACCGAGGCGTTTCGCACCAAAAGTACGGCTCGAATTCTACGTTTATCAGCTGAAATGGGACATTACATTGGCGATGCGCACGTGCCGCTGCACACGACGCAAAATTATAATGGACAATTGACGAATCAGAATGGCATTCACGCTTTCTGGGAAAGTCGGCTGCCGGAATTATATGCTGATACCCAATATGATTTTTTTGTAGGCAAAGCGCAATACATTGAAAAACCGAAGGACTATTTTTGGAATATTGTGCTGGAAAGTCATGCGTTGTTGGACAGCGTTTTGTTGATTGAAAAAGACTTGAGTCAGACTTTTCCATCGGATAACCAATATTGCTATGAAGAACGATTAGGACAAACCATTCGCACGCAATGCACCGCCTATGCCGCCGCCTACCACGAGCGCATGAAAGGCATGGTAGAAAAGCGAATGCGCGATGCGATTCTTTCAATTGCCAGTAGTTGGTACACGGCTTGGGTAGATGCAGGGCAGCCGGATTTGACAAAATTGCTCCGAAGTGCCGATAATCCTGCTGATGCCGCCGAAGACGCGAACTTGGAAAAGGCAGTGCAGACGGGGAAGGAGAAGGGGCGGGAGCATGGGAATGAGTGACCAAGTGAAAAAGAGTGACTAAGTGAATGAGTGAAAAACTTTGCGCCTTTGCGTCTTTGCGTGAAAAAATCTGCGGGAGAAGAAAACCAAGCGAAAAGTGACTATAACACCATAAACACAAGGAATGCAGGGCTTTAGCAACAACATTTTACTTTCATATAAAAATCTATACGGGTTGATTGGCTTCCCGCTGTCGCATTCGTTTTCTAAAAATTATTTTGCACAAAAGTTTGAAACAGAAGCTGTTGTAGATTCTTTTTACGAAGTATTCCCGATTGATAAGATTGAATTATTTCCAGCTATTCTAAAAACGAATCCTAATTTTAAAGGATTAAACGTCACGATTCCATATAAAGAAGATATTATTTCTTACTTGAATTATTTGGATGAAGGGGCGCGTGCTATTCGAGCGGTGAATTGTATTAAAATAGAAAATGGCTTTTTATTGGGTTATAATACAGATGCTTACGGATTTGAAAAATCATTATTAGAATTTTTGATTGCCAATGAAGCTACCCCTAAACAAGCGTTGATACTCGGCACAGGTGGCGCAGCAAAAGCAGTGGCATTTGTACTCAAAAAATTGGGGATTTTATATAAGTTTGTATCGCGTGACGCGGAAAAAGCGGACATCACATACGAACAATTGCACACGCTCGATGCCTATTCCCTCGTTATCAACACAACCCCGCTTGGGATGTCGCCAAAATTGGAAAGTTGTCCCGATATTCCGTATCATTGCTTGAGTAGTCGGCATCTTTTATTTGACTTGGTGTATAATCCGACAGAAACATTATTTTTGCAAAAAGGTACTCAACAAGGTGCTGCAACCCAAAACGGCTTGCCGATGTTGTACTATCAAGCTGAAAAAGCTTGGGAAATCTGGAATACGAACTCCAATTACACACACTTTTATACCGATATTACAACGTATGGATAGACTTGCAAACCTTACCCGTAAAGCCACAAATGGCGAAAAATCCAGTGAAATGGAAAATGTGATGTTGCCCGATTTTAATAATACGGAAATTGCTTTTGCCCATAAATCGAATGACGAACTGCGCAAATCCGCTCGATTGTTTGGTTTGATGAACAATCATTGGCTCGTGGGAGTTGGTTCCAAATTGGGCATCGCAGCCATTCGACTGCACTTGCCGTTTATAGAAAGTATTGTCAAAAAAACCATTTTCGACCAGTTTTGCGGCGGTACAACCCTTTTGGAAAGCCTTCCAGCAATTGAAAAATTAAGTCAGAACAATGTATTTACCATATTGGATTATGGTGTAGAGGCGAAAGAAGAAGAGGAGGATTTTAATCATACCATGAATGAGATTATGCGCGCCATCGAATTTGCATCGCAAGCCAAAGGTGTGAGCATGGTGAGCGCGAAGGTCACGGGCTTAGGACGATTTGCTTTGTTAGAATCCATCCAGCGCGGCGAGACCTTGACGAAAGAAATGCGTTCAGAATATAAAAATGTACTCAAGCGCCTTGATGCGATTTGTTACACTGCCAGCCAAAAAAACGTGTCGGTTTTCATAGATGCAGAAGAAAGTTGGATTCAGGATTCGATTGACCATTTGGTGAATCTGATGATGAAACGCTACAACCACGACAAACCAATCGTCTACAACACTTTTCAATTGTACCGAAAAGACCGTTTGCAATATCTTTTTGACTCGTTTAATAAAGCTAAACAAGAAGGTTATTTGTTAGGAGCCAAGTTGGTGCGCGGTGCTTACATGGAAAAAGAACGCAACCGCGCCGAGGAAATGCGTTACTACTCTCCTATTCATAATAATAAAGCCGCTACCGACGATGCGTACAATACGGCTTTGCGTTTTTGTGTAGATAATTATGAGCAAATTGCTTCCTGCAATGCTTCTCATAATGTAGAAAGTAATCTGTTGCAAGCTACTTTGATTGCGCAGCGCAATATTCCGAAAAATCATCCGCACCTGTTTTTCAGTCAGTTATATGGTATGAGTGATAATGTGACGTTTAATTTGGCGAAAGCCGGGTATAATGTTGCCAAATATGTGCCGTATGGTCCCGTACGCGAAGTCGTTCCCTATCTCATCCGCCGCGCGCAGGAAAACACAACGATCACGGGCGATATGAGCCGCGAATATCAGTTGGTACATATAGAAATGCGCCGCCGCAGTTTGGGTTGAGGTATTTTCAGGTGACATCTTTGAAAAGAGGTGTCATCTGAAACGATCTCCCACATGGATTTTTTAACCACAGAGAACACAAAGTTTTTGCACTAAGTCTCTATCTCTATTGGTCACTTCTGACAGCCCTTACCACATTTTTTTTTACCGCAGAGGACGCAGAGCGTTTCATTCTTTCACTTCACTCAATCTCTCCTTCTCTTCTTACATATTATAATTTTTTAAAACCGTTCTTACTTTTTAATTTATTGGATATCAATCATTTAAAATATATTTTATAATTTAACACTCTCAAATTTTATATTATCGAAAAGATAAATTATCTTTGTTGAACATACATTTTATAGATTGATATTTTGAACGCTTCTACCCTTGAACACACTTCCACACACACTACTTTGAGAGAACAACATTCTGCGTTCCCCCCCGAACGAGTCCATTCCATGAGCATACGCTAGACTTTTATTTCTTTTGCTGCTACGTGCAGCGGACAGGGACAGATGATTATTTTACAAAAACCGATTGAAACATGCGTCGTGCGTCTTGGAAAACCCATTTGGCGATTGCCAGTATTGTACTGCTATGCCTGCCCTCGCAGGGGCAAATTACGGATTGTGTTGGAGCACAAATTATTTGTAGTGACGGTCCAGTTGATTTTGACCCACGTGGTATCGGTATAGATGATTATGCCAATCCGAACAACCAAAAAGGCTGTTTTATTCTTGACCTCGGTTTCGATGCAACTGTCGAAACACATTCCGCTTGGTATTACTTCGAGTTCAGAACCGATATGCCTTTAAATAGTGAAATCGAAATTACAATTTCTCCATTTGATGGAATCGGTAATGATTATGATTTTATAATTTTTGATGCAGACCGCTCTTGCGACAGCCTTGGAGAGCCGAAGCGATGTTCCTACGCACCATTTTTATGTCAACTTTGTCCAGAAACCGGTTTGGGAAGAGGGGCTACGGATGTATCGGAGGGTGTGTGGAAAGATTCTTTAAATGGCGAATATTCAGATGGTTTTGTTGCTCCGATGGTCGTACAGCCCGGGCAGGGTTTTTATTTGATGTTAGACAATTTTGCTGGAAATGCACGCGGATTCACCCTCACTTGGGGTGGAAGTGCTGCACCCTATCTCAACTGCTTGGCAAACCCACGATGTAAAAACAGGAAAGTCTCCGCAGGCAGTAGTATGCAATTGTGTCAAAATCCAGCGCCTTTTAAATTGAATGCGACGGCTACGAATCTAACGAACCGCGCAAAAATAGAATGGCAGGGCACGCCCGAAGCCTTGAGTTATCTGAGTAATCCTAAAATTTTACAGCCGACTGTCACCCTTCCTGCCAATTTTTCCGGTTCGCTGGATTTCATTTTGACGGTGTCTGATGGCGGTTGCGATATTGGGGATGCGGTCACAGTTACCGTTTCAAATAAAATAATACCTACCATTAGCGGGGATTTGTCCATTTGTACGGGCGAGTCCACGACGCTTGCTGCGCCACCCAATTTTAGCCAATATCGCTGGTCGAATAATGCCACCACTGCAAATATTTCTGTGAATCAAAGCGGCACTTACATCGTGACCGTTACCGATGCGAATGGTTGCACCGGCACTTCGCAAGCGACCGTGGCAGCCAATACTTCCCCCACTCCGATGATCAGCGGCGCAAATAGTTTTTGTATCGGCGAGCCGATGTCGTTGAGTGTAGGAAATAATTATACAACTTATCAATGGTCGAATGGTAGAAATACACCAAGTGTTAATGTCACAACCGCAGGTACTTATAATGTAACGGTGACCAATGCGAACGGCTGTCAGGGTACGGCTTCCCAATTCGTCGCCGAAAAAGCAAAACCTATTCCAACTATCAGTAGCACTTCCGCCTCTTGTAACAGTGACACCACCGTACTTTCCGTCAATGGCTCTTTTGCTGCTTACAATTGGTCTTCCGGGGAGACGACTGCTACGATTACTAAAACACAAGCGGGCACTTATGTCGTGACAGTCACCAATGCGGAGGGCTGTAAAGCTGCCGATACGATTACGATTAATCCGTTTGAACCACCTACCGTGGCACTCATGGGAAGTCGCAGTTTTTGTGCGGGCGGCTCCACAACCCTTTCTGCATCAACTAATTACAGTGCCTATCGCTGGTCAAATAATGCGACAACCGCCAGTATTTCGGTGAGTCAGGGCGGCACTTATACCTTAACGGTCACAGATGCCAATGGTTGCGAAATCATATCCCAAGCGACCGTCGTTGCGAATGCTTTGCCCATTCCAGTCATCGGCGGCGGTATTGGTTTTTGTACCGGCGAGTCTATTTCTTTGAGTACGGGTAATAATTTTACAACTTATCAATGGTCGAATGGTAATAATACTTTCAATATAAATGTGAATGCCGCAGGCACTTACGCTGTGACAGTGACCGACGCAAATGGCTGCCAAGGCACGGCTTCGCAGATTATTACAGAAAGTACAAAGCCTATTATAAATATTATCGGCGATACGATATTTTGTGCCAATGATAGTACGATCCTTTCTGTAAATGGCACTTTTGCAAAGTACAATTGGTCTTCCGGCGACACGACTTCTACCATTACAAAAACGCAAGCCGGAACTTACACTGTCACGGTAACAAACGCAAGTGGTTGTCAGGCTACCGATGCTGCTACCGTCAATCGTATCGAATTGCCCGTTTTGTCGCTCAATGTTGGGGATCCATCCATCTGCGCCGGCGAGTCTACAACGATTACTGCGCCGCCCAATTTTACTGCTTATCGCTGGTCGAATAATGCAACAACCGCCAATATTTCTGTGAATCAAAGCGGCACTTACATCGTAACTATCACGGATGCAAATGGTTGTGAAAATATGGCACAAGCAACGGTCGTTGTTAATCCACTGCCCACTCCGGTTTTCAGCGGTGGGATTAGTCTTTGTGCGGGCGAGCCTTTTTCTCTGACGGTAGGCAATAATTATACAACTTATCAATGGTCAAATGGAAATAATACTTCAACTATAAATGTCACTTCCGCAGGCACTTACAACGTAACCGTGACCAATGCAAATGGATGTCAAGGCTCGGCTTCGCAGATTATTACAGAAAGTACAAAGCCTATTATAAATATTATCGGCGATACGATATTTTGTGCCAATGATAGTACCATGCTTTCCGCAAATGGCACTTTTACAAAATACAATTGGTCTTCCGGTGACACGACTGCCAGCATTACAAAAACGCAAGCCGGTACTTACACGCTGACTGTAACAAATGCCGATGGCTGTAAGGCTGCCGACACCATTTCCATCCGTCGCGTCGAATCGCCAACGTTGACGCTCAATGGCACTCTAAAATTTTGCGCAGGCAGTTTCACTCAATTATTGGTGACCACAAATGCCCCGCAAATCACTTGGTCGAATGGTGCTACCACGCCAAATATTACGGTTGATACAAGCGGCACGTTTAGCGTGACGGTTATGACTTCCAACGGTTGTGCAACGACTGCCACTGCCCAAGTACGCGAGCAGCCACTTCCTCAACCGATTATCAATGGTGCAATTCGTATTTGTCCTGAAAAAAGTGCTTTACTGAAAGATACAATCACTACCTACCCGACTTATTTATGGTCGAATGGCGCGACTACGCCGAGTATTCAAGTGAATCAGCCTGGAATGTACACACTGCAAGTGACGGATTCGCTGGGCTGTATTGGTTCCGATGATTTTGAATTATCAATTTTTCCAAGCGTTGCAGCAGCGAAGATATTGGGCGCGCTTGAATTTTGTCCAAATGCGGGAACGACCCTCCGCGTCAACCGGAATTATACCACTTATAATTGGTCGAATGGCTCCACTGATTCTACCATTCAAATTACACAAGCGGGCAATTACAAAGTGACGGTTACCGACGCAAACGGCTGTACTGTTCAAGATTCTGTTATTGCAAAAATATTTAATGTGTCCTTTCCACCTGCGCCCGATACGAGCCGTCTTTGCAGTGGTAGTTCATTGGATTTGGATGCTGGCGCGGGTTTTCAATACAATTGGTCAACGGGTGCTTCCACGCAAAAAGTAGCTGTGAATGCAGGTGGCAATTACAATGTCACCCTCACAGATGCCAACGGCTGCCGAGATACCAGTACCTTTCGGGTGCAAGAAAATACAGTGCAAACGGTTTTAATCGGTGGCGACACTACGTTTTGCATCGGAGATTCTACTACACTGACTGCTCCAACGGGATTTGAAAGTTATCGCTGGTCAACCAATGACACGACCGCACAACTCACCATTGGCGTACCCGGCACGTATCAACTCACCGTCACCGATGCTAATAATTGCACTGGCACTAAGGAGGTAGAAGTTCGCGTATGGCAATTGCCCACGCCTCAAATTATAGGACCATCTCAGCTTTGCGCAAATGCACAAGATACGATTCGAGTGAGCGGAAATTACCTAAAATATGAATGGTCAACCGGACAACAACAAGCAGCTATAAGAATTGATAGTGGCGGTACGTATCAGGTTATTGTTACAGATGTTAATAATTGCAAAGCTGCGGATACAATTACGATTCGTCAACTACCACTTGCGCCCTTAGACATTACAGGCGATACTTTATTTTGTCAAGGCTCGCGTGTTTCTTTAAAAGCGACCCCAGGTTTTGTAACTTATAGTTGGTCAAATGGTACACGGCAAGATACCATTACTACTCCAATAGCAGGTATTTACAGCGTAACGGCTACCGATGCCAATGGATGTAAAGTGAGTGAAAGCATACAACTCACCCAAGTGAACCGCCCGATAGCCAATGCGGGACCAAATAAAGTGCTGGATTGTGACATTCCAAGTGCGCAATTAGGTATCAATGCAAATGCATCGCTGCTGTATCGTTGGGCGGGACCGGGTATTACAAACGAAAATGCACAAGTTCCAAATCCAACTATCTCTAAAGCAGGCGTTTATAATCTTACCGTGATTGATAGTATTTCGGGTTGCCAATCGAGTACTGTAAACGTCACTGTGACGGATGATTCCAATAAACCGACCATTGCATTGAGCGCGAGCGATACGCTGGATTGTCGTACGCCCAATATTACAATTAATGCTGCTGGTTCTACTATGAATCCTAAAATCATTTACAATTGGTACAATTCAGAACAAAATATTATAAGCAATGAAAACAACTTGACTTTAAATGTAATAAAAGGTGGAAAATATTATTTTGAAGTAAAAGATACGACTACAGGTTGTACCGCATTAGATAGTATTTTTGTGAATGCAGATTTTGACCCATCGTTTGTAGAAGCAGGAACGCCGCAGCGATTGACTTGCACGGTATTGGCGACTACGTTGATAGGTTCTACCTCTTCTTATGCCGACCATATTTTATATAATTGGACAACGAGAGATGGCAATATTGTGATAGGAGCCACCACTCCTACTCCAAGAATAAACGAAGCAGGCACGTATATTCTCACGGTAACCAATACGCGAAATGGTTGTAGCAATTCTGATTCTGTAAAAGTAACCCTCGACCGTACGCCCCCAACTGCGAGCGCCGGCGCAGATGCTTCTTTGAATTGTGATGCTTCAAGTGCAACTTTGAATGGCACCACTTCCGCAAATGGAGCCTCGTTTTCTTATGTTTGGACAAAGCCAGACGGCACAACGTTTGAAGATTCTACCCAGCTTTCTATCATCGTACAACAAGTTGGAACTTATCTTTTAAAAGTTATCAGTTCAGAAAATGGCTGCGAAGCACTTGATAGTGTGCTTGTTACAGATGATTCAAATTATCCAACTGATTTAAAATTAAAATTGATTGACCCCACTTGCTTTGGCAGCAAAAACGGACAAATTCTGATTGAAAATATCACCGGCGGCACGGCTCCCTACTTTTTTGGTTTGAATAATACCACATTGGAACAGACGCAAGCGTTTAAAAACTTAGAACCGGGCACTTACCAAGTGCGTGTAGAAGACGTGGAAGGCTGCGGGTACGAAACAAAAGTCACGCTAAAGGAAGGAGCACCACTAAAGGTAGATTTAGGGGCCGACACGATGATTGACCGATATGACCGAATTTTTTTAGAACCTTTTGTCAACGTTCCCACCCAAACCATTACTGACCTGACTTGGGGTGGTCCGATTGAAGAAAAATGTATAGAAGGCTGCTGGCTACAGCCTGTGAAGCCACTTAGAACATCCGTTTACACCATAACGGTGACCAATAGCGCAGGCTGCGTCGCTAAAGATGACATTGAAGTAACGGTAGATACCTCCAACCGCGTCTATGTTCCCAATGTTTTTTCGCCCAACGGCGACGGTCGAAATGACGTTTTTATCATCCATGGTGGCAAAGAAATTCGGTCTATTCAGTCTCTTCAAATTTTTAATCGCTGGGGCAATCAGGTATTTGAAGCACAAAACTTTCTCCCCAATGACCCAACGCGTGCTTGGGACGGCAGGTCGCGCAATGGTACACCCTATAATTCAGCTGTTTTCGTTTATGTAGCGGTCATTGAATTTGTGGATGGCACTGTCGAAAAGCTGAAAGGAGATATTACCATCATGCGATAAATGAGAATGTGGCGCATTTATTAGCAACACCATTTAAAAACCTCCTTTAACCAAAAAAAGTAGACATACCTTTTAATATCTTTACCGTCGATCATTAGGGTTAAGAAATCTTGAAGATTTCTTAACCCTTCTTCCAATTCACATTAACAATTTGACAATACAACAATCTAACCATGAAAATAACCCGCGTCCACTGCTGGCAAGCGAATCTTGAACTTACTAAACCCTATACCATTGCAGTACATACGATTGATACTGCCGAAAATTTATTCGTGTACATTGAGTTAGAAAATGGACTATATGGCATTGGCTCCGGTGCACCTGCCGAATTCGTGACTGGTGAAAATATTGCGATGTCCGTAGAATCACTGGAAGGAAATGCCGAAGAATTATTGAAAGGACGCGACATCTCGGAATACCAAGACCTCATCCATTTGGCAGAAGAACTCATGCCAGAAACGCCTGCAGCCCGCGCCGCTATTGACATTGCTTTACACGACGCTTTCGCAAAATTAGCGGAAAAACCATTAGTAGAATTATTGGGTAGACAACATCAAGGTTTTCCAACTTCTATTACAATTGGAATAAAAAATATTGAGGAAACATTGGCGGAGGCAAAGGAAAATATATCTAATGGATTTAAAATTATAAAACTAAAAACAGGTTTAGAAGTCGAAAAAGATATTGAAGCTTTTAGCAAATTGCGCGAGACGGTTGGCGCAGATATCAAAATTAGAGTAGATGCTAATCAAGGTTATTCAGTTACTGATTTACAACGTTTTATAAAAGGAACAAAAAAAATGAACGTCGAATTTGTCGAACAACCTTTCCCGCCTGGTCATTTAGAACAAATGTTAGAATTATCGCCCGATGTTCGCAAAATGTGCGCCGCCGATGAAGACTTACACGACTGGCGCGACGCTGCTGCTCTTACGACCAATACGCCTTATTACGGTATTTTCAATATAAAATTGATGAAAACGGGCGGTATTTATGGCGGTTTACAAATTGCCAATATCGCACACAGTGCCGATATTGACTTGATGTGGGGGTGCAATGATGAAAGTATTGTGAGCATTACGGCTGCTTTACACGCTGCACTCGCCAGCCCAGCCACGCGCTATCTCGATCTCGACGGCAGTTTTGACATCGCCAAAGACCTTGCCACTGGCGGCTTTATTCTAAAAGACGGCTGGCTGTACGCCAATGACAAACCTGGTTTGGGCGTAGAATTAATCGAAAAACCCTTCTAAAGTGACCAGTTGATTTAGAAACTGAGTGACTATGTGATAGCGGAACAAAAACACTAAAACACATTAACACTGTAACACAACTTCCCCATGGAGAAAGAAAAAGCGATCGTCCTCACCCACGGCTTACTGGATACCGTTATGGCAAAAACTGCCCACGGCTTGTTGCGTGGCAGTGCTCGTTTTGAAATTTTAGCAGTCATTGATTATAAAAATGTCGGAAGGGACGCAGGAGAAATCTTGGATGGCAAACATCGCAAAGTACCTGTTTATACTTCTGTCAACGATTATTTTGCAAATAGTAATGAACAGCCCGTGTGGTGCGTGATTGGGGTAGCGCTGCCCGGTGGTAAATTGCCGGACGATTTTCGCGGCGAGTTGAAAGTCGCAGTGGAACATAACGTGTCCATTGTTTGCGGGTTGCATACTTTTTTAAGCGAAGACCCAGAATTTACAAAATTAGCCACTGAATATGGTGTACAATTACTGGATGTACGCAAGCCCAAGCCTCGCAACGAACTCCATTTCTGGAGCGGCGAAATTTATACGGTCAAAAAACCAATTATTGCAGTTTTAGGAACCGATTGTGCGATTGGCAAGCGTACGACTTGCCGTTTTATCATGGAAATGTGTCAACAAAATAACATCTACGCCGAAATGATTTATACCGGTCAAACCGGCTGGATGCAAGGCTACAAACACGGCTTGATTTTCGATTCTACGGTGAATGATTTTATTAGTGGCGAACTGGAATATGCTGTGGTCGAATGCGCGCGTGAATCCAATCCCGACCT
>Ga0163154_10002647_pt1 | contig 25917 bp, 16 predicted proteins | sample OliLakLV19MP9P1_FD_148649 | JGI IMG/M metagenome (GOLD analysis project Ga0163154, IMG submission 148649) | Freshwater microbial mat bacterial communities from Lake Vanda, McMurdo Dry Valleys, Antarctica - Oligotrophic Lake LV.19.MP9.P1 | ecosystem: Environmental > Aquatic > Freshwater > Lake >... | reverse complement strand
ATCCAGCGAGGGCAAAACTGCGGCCGCTGGCGCCAGCGGCACGGCGCCGCAGCGTTTGCGCGATGCAGCGCCTTCGCAACCCAAGGTCGCCACGGACAAAGGCGACAGCGAACGCCATCAAAGCCCTCATTCGGAAGCATCCATCGATCCCTACAACGTTGCTATCGAAGGCATTCGTGCGGCGCTGGCGGACGGCGACTCGCTGCGCGCACGTGAACAGTTGGCCAAGCTGCGTCAGGCCTTTCCCGATCAAGTGCTGCCCGAAGATTTGCGCGAGTGGGCGGATAGACCGCAGTGAGCGCGACTCTGGCGGAGCCGGCGAGCTTTGCAGAGAGCATCCAAAAAAGCCGGTTCCTGGCCCGCGCATGGCCCGTCGAAAGCACCGAATCGGCTCTGGCCCACATCGCGCAGTGCAAGCGCGAGGAGGCCAGTCACCACGCATTTGGCTACCGTATTGGCCAAAGTTATCGATTTGATGACGCCAGTGAACCCGCTGGGACCGCCGGCAGACCGATCTTGCAGGCCATTGATGGCCAGGGCTTAGATCAGGTCGTGGTGGTGGTCAGCCGCTGGTTTGGCGGCATCAAACTGGGGGCCGGCGGGCTGATGCGCGCCTACGGCGGTGCCGCGGCCGAGTGCCTGCGCCGCGCACAGCGTCGCGAACTGATCCTCATGCAGCGCCTCAGCATCGCCCTGCCCTTCGCCTTCGAGAGCGCGCTGCGCCTAATCGTCCATGACTACGCCGGCCACATCAGCAACGAGGCATACGATGAATCAGGCTTTTCTTGCAGTATCGAACTGCCGCTCGCACAGGTTGCCCTGTGTACGCAGCGTTTGCGCGATAGCAGTCGCGGACAGGCGCTGGTGAGCGGCGCATCGATTGGATGAGATATTTCGCATCACTAAAAAGCTAAAAGCGCTCAGCACGCACGCTCATCCATAGCTGGCTGGCGTATTTCAGCAACTTAGGTGCCTGCTTCAACGCCGCATCCGCTTCATATTCACCGCCTTCGCTGCTTTCGCCTAATTGCAATAACGCGCTGCCGCGGAGCGCGTACTTCTACGCGCCCTCATAGCCGATCACTTTCAGCGTTGCCGGGCTGACGTCACCGCGACAGCTGACCCGAGAGCCGACCCAAAACTCCGGTTTCTCGTCGGCGTCCGCATCACTGACGCGCAGCGCGGGCTGCGTGAACTGCGCGGTAATGTCGAACGGGCACGCATCCACCCGGTCTTAACCGACGGCTCGACCCGTCCGGCCGCGAATGCTAACGACACTATTCATGCAGTCATGGCCAATCCCTCCCGCTTTGCGCCTTTAAGGTGTCGCCGCTGGCTGCAACAATAACCGATGCTGCGCCGGTCCTGGCAAAAACGGCGATGGCGCACCGGCTGCCCAATCTGCGTGGCCGGCGCCATAGAACGGTGACAAGGGATGGCCACTTTGGCCGCCGGGCATATGAAAAATGCCCTGCTCCTCGTGTCCCGGCGCGACCACCATCCGTTCGCTAGCGCCAAAACGGGGGCCCTGCACGCGTGGCATATACTGATCGCCATCCAATGCCTGTGCCGGCATATTCAACCAACTGGCGGCCCACTTGGGCAGCGCTGCGCTCAGTGGATGATTGATCACCGTAGTATTCAACGCGCCCCAACTGGCGTCGGCTGGGCTTAGCTGCTGGCTATCCAGCTGATCCAAGGTGTCGGCGGCCGCTGCCAGCAACCAAGCGTCCCAATTGGCGAAGTTGCGCGGCAACAAGTGCGCCGGTGCCTCTTCAATGGTCTTCCACACCGCGCCTTCGATCTGCGGCAGCGTAGGCCACGTCCAGTCTGCATCTTGCGCGCGCATCGGCGCCTCAAAGAGCTGCAGGAAACGGCGATGCACACGCAAGCGGAAATCCCGCACCAAGCGGTAGGCGCGCGAATCCACGTGGGCTCGACCCTGCCAGTCGGCCAGCGCCGCGTTCAGCGCTTGCAAGCGTGGCGCACTGCTGCCTGCCAACACGCGTTTGAGCAAGTCAAACCAGCGCTGCAAAAACAGCGCGCGATCATCCAGCTGAATCGCCAACAAGTCTGTCTCAGATAGCCGCTCGCGCGCTTGTAGCGCATCGCGGATTTGCCGGGAGCGGGCGCCAATCGTGTAGCCGCCGTCGCCGATGCGCAGCGCATCATCTCCGGTCACCACGCGCGCGTTAGCTGTCCACAAGCGCCCCGATGGTGGGTCAACGAGGCGCGGTATCTGCTCATCGGCATACCAACCCGACCAGGCACGGCCGGCGGTTGACCAGTCCATTGGAAACTGCGGATCACCGCCGCCGCGTTTGGGAATAGCGCCGATAAGGGTCCAGGCAATCCGACCATCGGCGCTGGCGAGCAGCAAGTTCTGCGCCGGCATACCCGTGCGGTGTGCTACCGCTAATGCCGCATCCAGCGTATCAGCGGTTTCCAGCTCGCTCAGCGTGGCATTGACCGCTTGCGAATGGTGTGCGGTCCACGCCAAAGCTAAGGGTTTACCCGAACTGGATTGCGCTGCAATGGGGCCAAATACCGTTTCCAGCACCTGCAGACTTTCCGATGGCGCGCCGCGCACCAAAATGGTCTCGGTTGTCGCGCTGCGCATTTGCCAACCAGCGCCAGTCAAATAACGCGCTGGATCGTTCGGATCGATTTGCAGTTCGACAAAATCCAACCAATCACCATAGCTATTGGTAAATCCCCAAGCGATTTTGCCGTTACTGCCAGCGGCGATAACCGGCGTTCCGGGCAAAGAAACGCCAGTAATAATCCGCGTGCCACCTAAGCCGTCTGGATAACGCAATTGCGCGCGGAACCAGATATTGGGAACGCGCAATCCCAAATGCATATCATTGGCCAAAATGGCGCCGCCATGCGCAGTTAATGTGCCGGCCACCGCAAAGTTATTACTGCCGATGCCCTCGCTAGTTGGGCTGCTGTCGAGCGGTTTCCCCAGGTCGGTTTGTCGCAAATCCCAGTCCGCTTCGTCCGGAAACGCTGGATCGCCCAAGGCATCGCCAAACAAAGGCGCGTCCCACTCGGTGCCGGCTGCGGTCAAAAAGGCGAATACCGATACTGGCAACGCAGCGCGCATGCGTTCGAGCTTGAGTTCGCGGCTGTTGCTGGCGTCCTGCAGGTTGAAGAACATCGCTAATGGCGCCAACAGGCCATCTTGCTCAGTCCACGGACGCGGTTCGGATTGCAGCAACAAATACGGGAAAGGCCGGGCGGAGAGCGCCGCTAAGCCCGCATTGACGCCCTGCGCATAACGCTGCATGTGCTGGCGTTGCGCCTTTGGCAGCGCTTCGACAAATCCAGCGACACGGCTACCGAAGCGATGCAAACGCGCGCCCCGATCGGTCGCCAGCGCCACCGAACCAAAGAGCTCGGACAGCTCACCGGCGGCGCGCCTGCGCAATAAATCCATCTCAAAAAAACGTTCCTGGCCATGCACATAGCCCAGTGCATAGCTGACATCCTCGCGGTTGGCGGCCTCAATCATCACCGTCCCCAAGGCATCACGGCCGATGCTAACCGGCGCCGCCAAACCAGCAACGCTAAGCTCCCCATCCAATTGCGGCAGGCTGGCGCGTAGCAGCAACCAAGCGCCACCGACGCCGAGCATGAGCAACAGCAAGGCGGCAATGAGGATTCGACGCAGCCAACGGAACATAAACGATCGCTCGGAGAGGACTGAAATTGCGACTTAGTCTAGCCCGCATGTTGCACGCAAGCCACGCGCTGGTGTTCTCCAGCATCTGCCGCCCGGCGCGTTCACTCACTGCGTACAATTGGATATCGTCCGCATAGCGAACGAACGCGGTCCCGCGCCGTTGTTACTCTTTAACTAACGGCGCGATGAGCTCGCCGAGCGGCCCATATCAGATTGACTCGCACCAGTTTCGGGCCTATTGCGTGCCTCTCAGTTCTGCAATCCGGCGACCGCTGCTGCATCCAAGCGCAAGATCGGGTAGCGATTAAAGTTTTGGTCGAAATACGGCGTGCGTTGGTAGAAGAAGCGCAAGCGGGCGGCCGCGTCTGCAGCGAAACTAGCGTCGGTTAGGCGTTTGTTAAACTCAGCCTTCAGTTTGGCGTCCTTAGCGAGCATTTCGCGAGCCATTTTTTCCATTACGCGGGGTTCTGCGTATTCTTTTTCTTCGAAAATCGTATCGAAAAAACCCCAACGAAGAAAACTATCCGTCGACGCAGGTTCCATCAACAGGGCAATTAGACGGGCGCGTGATTGGTCCATGCTGACCAACCAACTCCCCTCGGATATCGGCATGTCCATCTGTTCCAGCTGAGAATCCAATGCGCTGATTACATGCCGACCTTCAAATGGACGCGCTGCCCACTCGACCGTATTAAAGCGATAGACACCGACGCGCACTTTGGGCTGCGCGCCCACACGCTGCATGGATATCCCATGTAAGCGCAGCCGTTCGACCACTGCTGTCCATTGCGGTGGTATTAGGTATGCGGACGGCGCTGCGGCGCTGGCGGTTACCTGAACCTCACGCTGCACTGGCAATGTGTACGTTTGTGGCTTTTTCGAGTCGTATTGCACCCACGTCTTGCCGGATAAATCACTCTGCGTGCGGGTATATTGATAACCCAGAAATTCGGTTTCTTCGATGCGTTCAGTTAAACCGAAGGCCAGTGGCATCGCTTGATCGGCTGCAAAGCGTTCGCGATCGGCGCTGGCATTGGCTGCTTTGAGTGACTGCGGATCGCGCGCAATTTCGGTCAACAATTCCCGCAATAATGCTTCGTTCACTCGGGCGCGGGTGCGGAAATCTTTCACCATGTGGGTTTCCAACAACAAACCCGGACGCCCGCTCGCCGCCGCGTAACCCACCGAAAAACGCGCAGCGGAGGCACCTTCAACAAGACCTGCGCGCAAATCGCTGCCGTCTTTCAGGCTGACATAAAAAGCGATTGGCCAGCCTTGTTTTTTTAAACTGGGCTTAACCTTGCCATCGAAAATCTGTCGTTGCCAATTGGCTAAAGCTGGCGAGATATTCTGCGCGGTCTCGTATGCCCAGGTCATCGCATATTGATAATCGGCGCCATTGGTATTATGTAAATCAATCAACAAATCTGGCTGCCAAGTTTGCCAAAGGCGCAACCAAGCTTGCATTTCAGGCGTATCGGCCTTCGCATAATCGCGATTCAGATTAAGGTTCTGCGCGGTTGCGCGCCAGCCCATCGCCTCGGGGCCATTTTGGTTAATGCGGTTGTAGGGTGAAAATCGTTCGTGGCCGTCGACATTAAAAATCGGTACCAGCACCAATACCAAGTTTTCCAAAAGATTGGCGTTCGCACCAATGCTGAGATCGCGCGCCAAAGCCATCAGCGCATCTTTGCCTTCGTTTTCACCAGGATGAATCGCGGCTTGAATGAAAATAACCGGTTTACCCGACGCCTGCGCAGCTTGCGGTGTGTGCTCACCATTGGCTAGCACCACCACTTTCATTGCCCTACCCTGCGGGCTGCGGCCGAAATCGGTCATCGATACCTGCGTGCTGGCCGCATCCAGTCGCTCGAACCAAGCCATGGTCTGCGCATAGCGCGGCGTGCGGGTGTATGCGCTGACTTCGGCTGGCGTACGCCAATCGGCGCCATCTGCCGATTGATCGGCAAACGGCAGATTCGCAGCGGCCAATAACAAGATTGAGGCAAACATCAGGTCTTCAAAGCAAGCAGGACTTCGTCCAGCATTTTCTTGGCATCGCCGAACAGCATGCGGTTATTTTCCTTGTAGAACAGCGGATTGTCGACGCCGGCATAACCCGACGCCATGCTGCGTTTCATCACAATCGACGTCTTGGCGTTCCAGACTTCGAGTACCGGCATGCCGGCGATCGGGCTGGTCGGGTCGTCCTGCGCTGCCGGATTGACGATGTCGTTGGCGCCGATCACCATAGCCACGTCGGTTTTTGGGAAGTCGTCGTTGAGTTCGTCCATTTCCAACACGATGTCGTAGGGCACCTTGGCCTCGGCCAGCAGTACATTCATATGGCCGGGCATGCGCCCCGCCACTGGATGAATGCCGAAGCGAACCGTGACGCCCTTGGCGCGCAGGTGCTTGGTGATCTCGTAGACGGTGTGTTGGGCCTGCGCCACCGCCATGCCGTAACCGGGAACGATGATCACGTTCTTGGCCTCGCGCAACAACTCGGCCGTGTCGGCGCTGCTGATCGGCACCGCCTCACCCGCGGGCTGCGCCGCCGCCCCCTTCGTGGCTCCGCTGGTGGTGCCAAAGCCGCCGGCAATCACGCTGATGAAGTTGCGATTCATCGCTTTGCACATGATGTACGACAAGATGGCGCCGCTTGATCCGACCAGCGCGCCGACGACGATCAACAGATCGTTGCTCAACATGAAGCCGGTGGCTGCCGCAGCCCAGCCGGAGTAGCTGTTGAGCATCGAGACCACCACCGGCATGTCCGCACCACCAATGGCCATCACCATGTGGATGCCGAACAGCAGCGCTATCGTCGTCATCACGATCAGCGGCATCATGCCGTCACTGATGGAATGCGCGTTGATGAACTCATACCCGAACCAAATTACCACCAGCAGGCCGGCCAGATTGAGCCAGTGGCGCCCGGGCAGCAGCAAGGGGTTGCCGCCAATCTTGCCGGACAGCTTGCCGAAGGCGATGATCGAACCGGAGAAGGTGACGGCACCGATGAGGATGCCGATGTAGATTTCCATATGGTGAATGCTGACCTCGACGGGGCTGAAAGCCGCCGATGCCGCCGGATCAATGAAGCTGGCAAAACCGACCAGACAGGCCGCCAGACCGACCAGGCTGTGCATCAGCGCAACCAGCTCAGGCATCTGGGTCATTTTCACGGTGCGGGCGGCATACAGGCCAACTGCACCGCCAACGACCATGGCAGCGACGACCCAGGGAATGCCGGCCATGGTGACGCGCGGCCCGAAGACCGTTGCCAGCACAGCAATAGCCATGCCGGTCATGCCGTAGAGATTGCCGCGACGGGAGGTCTCGGGATTTGACAGCCCGCCAAGGCTGAGAATGAAGAGAATGATCGCCCCGATATAGGCGACAGTGACCAGACCTGCAGACATTCGTGTATCCCCTACTTATGGAACATCTGCAGCATGCGCTGCGTAACGGCGAATCCGCCGAACATATTCACCGCGGTCAGCGCAATTGCCGCCACCGCCAGCCAGCGCACCAAGCCCTCCGGCCCAACCTGGACCAGCGCGCCAATCGCGATGATGCTGCTGATGGCGTTGGTGACGCTCATCAGTGGTGTATGCAGCGCCGGGGTCACGTTCCACACCACCATGTAGCCGACAAAACAAGCCAGCACGAAAACCGTGAAGTGTGCGAGGAAGGCCGGAGGAGCGCCGGAGCCGATGAACCAGAAGACCAGCGCGGCGACCCCAAACATGATGGCAGTGCGGCTCGCTGATGCCGGGGCGCTGGCCTTGCCGTGACCGCCACTCTTTTTCTGCACCGGAGCCGCTGGCTTGGCAGCCGGCGCAGCGACTAGCTTGGGCGCCGGGGGCGGCCAGGTCACTTCGCCATTCTTGATGACGGTCAGCCCGCGGATGGCGTCATCGTCCATGTTGACGTTAATGATGCCGTCCTTGGTCTTGCACAGCTCCTCGGTGAGGCGAAACAAATTGTTTGCGTACAGGGTGGATGACTGCTTGGCCAGACGACTGGTCAAATCGGTGTAACCGACAATGGTCACGCCATGCCTGACAACGGCTTGGCCGGGCACGGTCAGTTCGCAGTTGCCACCGCGTTCGGCCGCCATGTCAACAATTACGCTGCCCGGCTTCATGCTCTTCACCATCTCGGCGGTGATCAGCCTGGGCGCGGGTTTGCCGGGGATCAGCGCGGTAGTGATGATAATGTCCACCTCCCTGGCCTGCTTGGCGTACATCTCGCGCTGGGCCTTTTGGAAGCCCTCGCTCATCACCTTGGCGTAACCACCGCCGCCGCCACCTTCCTCCTCAAAATCGACCTTGACGAATTCGCCACCCAGCGACACGACTTGGTCTGCCACCTCAGCACGGGTGTCGTTGGCGCGCACGATGGCGCCGAGGCCCGCAGCCGTGCCAATCGCCGCAAGTCCGGCCACACCGGCGCCGGCGATGAAGACCTTGGCCGGCGCAACCTTGCCCGCGGCGGTGATCTGGCCGTTGAAGAAGCGGCCAAAAACGTTGGCGGCTTCGATCACGGCGCGATAGCCGGAGACGCCGGCCTGGGAAGTCAGGGCGTCCATCTTCTGGGCGCGGCTCAGCATGCGCGGCAAGGAGTCGATGGCCAGCACGGTTGCTTTCTTAGCGCTAAGTTGCTGCATCAGTTCCGGGTTTTGCGCCGGCCAGATAAAGCCGATCACGGTGCCGCCTTCGCGCAGCAGACCGACTTCCTCCGTCGTCGGAACGCCGACCTTGAAAACGATGTCGGACGCCGCCCACAGTTCGGGTGCGCCCGCAACGATCTGGGCGCCTGCGGCACTATAGGTTTCGTCACTGCAATTTGCCGCATCGCCGGCGCCGGACTCAACGGCGACCTTGAAACCCAGCTTGATCAACTTCTCGACCACTTCGGGGACGCTTGCAACACGCTTCTCGCCCGCGATGACCTCTCGCGGCACTCCGATAGTCAGTGACATTCAGTTCTCCATAACTCGTTTCGTAAACATCAAAATGCGGCCGGACTGCAGGCTACCCAGGCAACCCTCTGCCCCGTTGACGCAGAACAATTATCAGTTCAAAAAATCAGGAAATAAACAGCCACGCAGCGCGTGCAAAAATAGAGGTCTGCTGATGGCCGTCGCTGTTGGCAATTGCATAGCATGCCCTTATTTGACAGCGGCGAGTCAAAGCAATGTGGTGATCCGGTGATGCAAACGCGGGGCACGGCTCCGACAGACTCACACCCCTTATTTGAGTGCAGACCTGTGGACAGGAGTGCTACCCACGTAGACTCGCCTCATCACACAGAAAGCCTGCTGCTATGAGCATCGAAGTCAAACTTAGACCGCTGACTGCACGCCACTCGACACCCTCTCGACTACTGGGGGAGCCGGGGCCCACCGAAGAGGAGGTGCGGGCCCTGGTAGAAGCCGCCGCGCGTGTGTCCGACCACGGACGCCTGCAGCCATGGCGCCTGCTAAGGATCCAAGGCGAGGCGCGCGCGGCGCTTGGTCGCGCGCTGGTCGCGCTGCGCGAAGCACGCGGCGAAGTGCTCAATGAAACAATCCGCAGCAAGGACTTGCAACGATTTGCGCAGGCGCCGCTGGTATTGGCGGTGATCGCGCGGATCACGCCGGAGCACAAGATCCCTGATGTGGAACAACTGTTGTCCGCTGGCGCGCTGGCTCAGAACCTGCTGATCGGCGCCTGCGCGCTGGGCTACGGCGCGCAGTGGCTGACTGGCTGGCCGGCCTACGATCCGCAGGCGCAGCAGACTCTCGGCCTAAATGCCAACGAGCGCGTGGTCGCCTTCGTCCACATCGGCACGCCGCAGGGTGAAATCCCGTCTCGCGAGCGCCCGCGCTACGAACAATTGGTGAGTGACTGGCGACCCGCCGATAGGCAGGCAAGCTGATGACCACGCTCAAGGCGCGCGTTTGTCTGGTTGATGCCAGCCTGTATATTTTTCGCGCTTATCACGCATTGCCACCCGATTGGCGTGACCGCGAGGGCTGGCCTACGCAAGCCGCGCAAGGATTTGCCAGTTTTTTATTGCAATTGCTCGAACATTCGAAGCCGATTTACCTGGGCGTTTGTTTCGACACTGCACTCGGCAGCTGCTTTCGCAAGGAAATTTACCCCGCTTACAAAGCCAATCGCGAGCCACCCGATGAGGCCTTGCTGCGCCAATTTGCCCATTGCCAAGCGATTGCGCAGCACTTGGGACTGAGCGGCCACGCCCATACGCGCTTCGAAGCCGATGATTTGATCGGATCTTTAGCCACCTTGGCGCACCAGCATGGCCACAGTGTGCTGCTGATTTCCGCCGACAAGGATTTAACCCAGTTACTGAAAGACGGCGATGAACAATGGGATTTCGGTCGCGACCGACGCTACGACGGGGCCGCCGTGGTGGAGCGCTTTGGCGTACGCCCACAGCAGATGGTTGACCTGTTGGCGCTGGCCGGCGATCCGGTCGACAATATTCCGGGGGTGAAGGGTGTCGGCCTAGTCAGTGCCGCCAAGTTGTTGCGGCACTTCGGAACGCTAGACGAACTCTACAAACGTGTCGACGAAGTTGGATTCTTGCGGATGCGCGGCGCCAAAGCGCTGCAAGCGCGATTAACTGAACAGCGCGAGCACGCGTTTTTATCCCGCCAACTCACACAAATTCACTGTGGTGCGCCGGTACCCAAGGAACTTGGCGCCCTGCGCCCACAGCAACCTGACTTAGCGGCGCTCAACGCGTTATTTGATGAGTTAGGTTTTGGGCCTTTTTTGCGTCGACGCGCTGAGGCCATCAACGAGCGCTTTCTGGGTCGGCGTTAGCGGCTGTAGCCTGCGTTTAACCTAGAAACCTCTGCATAGCGCAGAGGTTCCTTATCCCGCACGTTATTTTCCAGCCTTAGGCACCGCACGGATTTCACCACCCTTGGGATCAGCTTCCCACGCGAAACGCGCCGAAACCTGATAAAGCACCCGCGCCTGCGGGAAATTGCCTTCCAAAGGTTTACCGTCAGCGGCATATAAATCACGCTGGCTGTTGGCAATGAAATAAAGATCATCGCCCGCCATAACACCAAAAGTCGGCATTTCCAACGCGTCTTTGTTTGCCTCAAGCGGCTGCACGCCCTTGATGGATTTGCGATCAGTATCTAGTTTGATACGAACCACGCGGGTTGGAATGCTGCCGTTCTGAATGACAATCAAATGATCCTGGTAGAAATAAATACCGTCGATTCCACCCAAATTCTGATCATCCTTGGTGAGTTCGCGCACCTCGCTCTTGCCCAAATCGGCCACCCGTAAGCCAAGTTCATAGTCGACGAAATACAAGAACTTTTCATCCGGGCTGACCGCAATACCGCGCAAACTGGTTGAGCCTGACACGTCGAATAACTTGCGCAGTTTGCGATCGCGAATCTGATAGACGACGTTGGTGATCGCATCGGTAGCGTAGACCGCCCCATTAGCGGCGACTGCGATGGAACCAAAGTTCTTTGGAATGCCATCGGCCGGCAATGGATAGGCTTCCAACACTTTACCATTAGCCAAATCAAATTTGATAATGGTCGCGTACCCGATATCGGCGGATTTATGCCCTTCAAACTGAGGTGCGCCAGCCGTCCCTACCCACAAAAAGCCGCGCGCATCGTCGGTGGCTAACGCAAATACACTCTTCAGCCCTGCCGCGTTTGTCGGCCCCGCAAAAATAGATGTTTTGCTGCCATCCTTACTGACACTGACGATTTCACCGGTGCGCACACTGCCGACTAAAAAGCGTTGCCGTTTACTGTCGTAGGCGACGCTTTCAAGTAACTCGGGCGAATTACTGAGGGTGATCGCCGCCTTGCCTTCGCCCCACGGTGTCGCGTTGTTTTGCAAGCCCTCAACAATGTACTTAAACGCGGGGGTTGCGCGGATCGGGTCAAAATCTTTATCGAGATCTGGATTAATGGCTAGACCTTGCTTTTGGATCTTGATCAATAAATCGTAGGCTTTGGTCTTTTGATCCAAAATGGCGTATGCCTCAGACAACCGATACAAAAACGTCGGGCTGTATGGGCGCAACTGCAGCATTCGTTCCATCACATAGCTGTAGCGGCGCATGTCTTTTTCCGCCTTGTAGCGGTCGGCACGCTGCATTAAGGCATTCAGGTCCTCAATTTTTGCCAACTCCATTTGGGTGTCGGTTGGCAACGGCGCTGGCGCATTGCTCAAGGCCTGCGCGAACAACGATGACGATGCGCACCATAGCGCGGCGGCAGACAGGCAAATAACGAGGGGCTTAGATTTCATGGGTCCAGTGGCGTAATGCTTGAAGTGGTAGGCTGCGGCCGGCATACACCAGCGCGAGAACGATCGCATACAACGGGCATGGCATCATCCGCGTGGGCAGCGGCGACCCAGTGCTTGACCCCTAGCCCGCGGAGAAGTTCCCGTCGCCGTGGCCCTGACGCGCTTCTTTGCGTCCTTTGCAGACAACCACTGCGGTTCGTCCCCCTGGGCGCCTCGCGCTCGCTACGACTTTAGAGTTTGCTCAACATGATCCTAGAAACCTCTAGAAACCTCAGTTGGACGGGGTAGAGTGTGCGGTCATAAGGGTGAAAGCCGGCAAGCTTGCGCCGCATGCGGCGCGCCGGCTTGAACGACTGCAAGCGGTGCTTGCAGTCCGGGGTGAATGGTTGTTCAATTCCAACGAGTTGCAACGCAGCGATGCGCAGTCAGAACCGTGCAATCTGCCCCGTCGCGTAGTCACCCAATGGGTGAAGGGGCGAAATTGCTGAAAAGACAAAAGAATCATGGTGCTATGGGTACTATGAAGCGGTCAACTGAGGTTTCTAGGATGAACGACGATACGATCGAAACCCTCTACTCTGGCCGCCATTTGCGCCTCTGTCAGCGTGGCAGTTGGGAATTTGCCGAACGGCTGAATCCACAAGGCGCAGTGATCATTGTGGCGATCACGCCACGCGACACCGTGCTGATGGTCGAGCAATATCGGATCCCAATCCAATCACGCTCGCTGGAGTTCCCCGCTGGTCTGATCGGTGATGAGTCGCATTTTTCCGACGAGTCCTGGCGCGAATCAGCGCAGCGCGAATTGCTCGAAGAGACTGGCTGGTCGGCGCTACACATCGAAAGCATCATGGCAGGCCCTAGTTCTGCCGGCATGACCACTGAAATCATGCACTTCGTGCGCGCCACTGGGCTGACCCAGGTCGGCGCCGGTGGTGGTGTGGCCAGCGAGAACATCACCGTGCATGAAGTTCCGCGCGCCAGCATTGCGCAGTTCGTTGCCAGCAAAATGGCAGAAGGATTTGCCATTGACCCAAAGGTGTACGCCGGCATCTATTTTCTGTCCCATGACGCGCGTGGCGCGGCGGTCGGATAGCAACACCATGCGGCAAACCTAGCGCGGCTGCGTGCGCGTGAGCTTACATTGGGCGAAAAGGCTGTTCGCGCCGGCGGCCGCGGCTCCTTGCGCGAATCCCTCTGATTGGTTCAACGCTCAGTTCGCCAACTGACAGATATTTTCTGTTCGGTGCCACTGATGCCTTCGATGTCGATGTGCTCGCTGAATTGGAAACGCAAGATGACCAATTGCGTGGCGTCCAGCAAACTGGTGCCGTAACCGACAAAAAAGCGCGGCGACAGGTATTTACCGACCACCAACGCCGAACCAATCGCAGAGCCAAAGCTCTCTACGCCCGCCGCTAAGCCCAGTTTTTTGCCGATGCTGCCGGCGACCAGACTGCCACCCGCGGTTTCTAAGGCGCTGGCGTATTCTCCAAGTTGCTCGCTGTCGGCACCGCTGGCCGTTGCGAGTGGCCGACCTAACACGAGGTAAGACAGCGTTTCTGATTGATCCAATGCGGGATCAGAATACAAACGAATGACGGGCCGCTGCGCGTAACCGCGCACTTGCACGCCCACGCGTTGTCGGTCTACCCGTTTGACTGCCAGGATGTCCAAGCTGGGATTTTCTGCGCGACCGGAAAAACCGAGCCGACCGCGCTCGATATCCAGCTTTTGCCCATAGGCATTATAAATGCCCTTAATCAGCATCTCGCCGCTTGCCCGTGGAGTGCCACCGGGCCGCTGGGTGACGCGCACACCGCCATTGAGCGTCGCTTCGATACCAAAACCCCGTAAATCGACCGCCGATAATAACGCCACGCTGATATTGGCGGTGATCGGCAACGAAGCTTCAGCAATCGGGGCGTCCTCGATCACCACATCGGCAGACGCCGGAAACGCCGGGGTAAAACGGTCTAAATCGATTTTGCCGCTGCGCAATAAAACGCCTCCTTCAATGGCGAAACCATCCGGGCCGCGTTTAACAATGAAATTGGTATCTCCGATCAAACGCACAGCCGGCAAATCGACCAATCCGGCATTATCGCCGCGTATATGCAATTCAGAGAGATCGCTGTCCGACAGTCCCAACTGGCCATCGAATTGCAGTTTACCCGGTGCGATATCCAAACTGCCATCAATACTAACCAAGCCGTCACCGGCCAAGGTCAAATTGATAATCCCCGCGCTGGCTTTCAATCCCGCTGCCGGCAATTCAAATCGCAGGTCGCTGGCTTGGATGTTGCCAACGAGTTTCTTGGGATCGGCAATCGGCGCGCTCAATTCGCCGTTGATGGCACCGCGCATCCCCTGAATTTCGGCGGACAATCCGTCGACAAAACTGAGATCAGTCAAAGCGAGTTGCGCGGTAATCTGCCCGTCTGCCTCGCCAAATCGCACGGCCTGCCCGGTGATATCACCATGTCCGGGCAAATTCAGTTTTGCGCTCAAGGTGCCGCTGGCGCCATCAAAACCCAACTCACCGGAGAATGCCAGCGGCGCATCATATTCAGTGCTGCCGCTCAACAAGCCTTCCTCAATATGGAAATTCAGAGTGCCGGCGGGCGCCGCAGCGGCAGACAGTTTGAGCTCGCCACCACCACGTAATACACCGCGCACCGCAAAATCACTGGCCGGCGCCCAAGCTTGGATATCCGCCAGTGGCAATCCATCAATATCAAGGCGCAGCGTGGTCGCATCGGGCGCCCGACTCAAACCCACGCATGCGCGAGCGTTTGCCGCCTGCAAACAGGTCGGCGCCAAACTGAGATTGTTCGCTGAAACCTGCAAAGCGGCGGTATCCACCAGCGACCAACTGGCGCCGCGCAGTGGCTGCAGGTCAATTGCGTCGATGGATCCCGTCCACGTCGAGTTGTCCGGATTCCAACCGCCGCTGATCCCTAACTCGATATGCCCGCGGTTTTCGTCTGCTTTGATCTGCGCACGGTGCTGATTTTGTGCGCCCGTCACATTGATAGCGAACTGTCGAAACTGAGCGCCGGACATCTGCAGCTCATCGGCAAGCAAGTCAAAATCCCAGCCGCCTCTTTTGTCGATACGCAACTGTTTGGCGCTCAGCGTTTCCGCGACGAATTGGTCGATTTGCAACGACGCGGTGGTGGATTCGATCGGTTCGCCATCCAACTTGGTCGCTAATTGACCACTGACTTTGCCCTGCAAGGGGCCAAGCAACGCCAAATCTAACTGCGTCAAATCAGCGCTGAAGGCTTGCTCTGCGCCGATCAGGATCGCAACCTTGCCAGCTCCCCAACTCAAGTCCAATTTGCCAGCCTCGGGGCGCGCGTCCCTGCCGGCTAAGACACCCTGCAAAGCCAGCGGTGCAGCGCGCAATTGGCCAGATAGCTGCGCAATCGCAACTTCCCAACTGGCTTCGGCAAGCTTGGCGTCGATGTGCACACTGGCATCTAAGTTACCGGGCCAGGCTGGATCCAGCAGACCTGGGTCCAAAGACTTTGCTTTGACATCCAGCGCCAAACTGCTGGGTTCGGTCAACGACACTGTACCCGCAAATTCCAGCAGGCTTTGCGCCAACCCCAGCGTGGACGGCGCAATAACAATGCGAGTGGGCGTACCACTCGCCGCCAAGTTCAACGGGCCGCGTGGCTCGCCATATTGCCATTCGCCTGCCAATGCAGCCTGCCAATCATCGCTGCGCCCCAGTATGGTGAGCTCGCCGGTGATTCTGGGTGGCACGGGCGGCACAGTGGCGCGCCAATCGCCAGCCCACAGATTTTTCAAAGTTGCCGTCAGTGCGCCAGCTTCAGCGCTCGGATCGGTCGGCCAATGGCCCGTCACCGAGATAGAACCAACCTCTTTAGAACTTACATCGAAGCGCTCGAAACGCAGCTGTTGCGGCGCCAAATCCAAGCCGACCAGCGCCAAATCCAGCGCACGACCGTCGATCGATACCGGCCCGGAAATGCCCAGCTTGCCTTCCGACCATACAAAACGCAGGTCCAGATCGAGCATACGGATCGGTGATGCAATGCCAAAACTGGCCAAATCCAGTTGTACGGCCCCCAATTGACCCTCAAAGCCCGGCGCGTCTAAAGGTCGCGCGAAATTGGCTTCTAAATTGACTTGGCCGCCGCCCTCCAGCGCCATTTCCATGTTCAAGGCGTTGAGATCGCCCTGCAAGCGCAGCTGCCCGCGATGCAACACTTCCGGCAGTGTCCATTCGCCTTCGGTCGCAAACTCACCAGACCAATCGGCGGCGGTGTCCACACTAGCGCTGGCGCGCATCGCTAATTCACCCTGACTCAAGGTTAATCCGGCGATCTTGAGCTTGCCCGAACGCAGCGCGATCTCGCTGGCGCCCACCGAAAACACCACCGGCTGCTCGCCGCCCAGATTGATTTCATTCGCCTTGAGCTCAATACCGAGCAGCACGATGTCGATCGGCAGATCGATGTGACCTGGCCTCGCGGTGGCTGCAGCGACAGGCGTATCGATGGGCAAAACGGTATGGCGCGCACCGTCGACCGCAATCGCCTCGATCCGCAATTCGCCGTGCCACAGAGCAGACAACCTGGGCCGCAACTTGAGGTGTCTGGCATTGATACGCAGGCCAGCCAGCTCAATTTGTGGCTCGTCGATCTCAAAGCCACCGGCCAACGAGCCACGCAGTGCGCCGTATTCAATCTTGCCATCGGCACTCGCTAGTGCAGTGCTTAACGCGAAGGCCAAGCCAGATTGGCTGTACAGCAACCAGCTGAGCAGCGCCGCCATCAGCAGCACCGCCGCCGATGCCAGCCACACGGTGCGCCATAACCAAGTTTTTACCCGTGGGTTCAGAGGGGCGCGGCTCATAACTCCGGCCCAATGGTCAGGTGCAACCTCAGCCCATCGCCATCCCCGGCCACGGGCTGCGCCAGATCAACACGCACCAAACCCACTGGCGAGCGCCAACGTAATCCCACGCCCGCGCCGGCAGCCAATTCAAAATCACTGGCATTGAACGCATTGCCGGCATCGACAAAACCGGCTAGGCCAAAATCGCCGAACAAATGGCGCTCGTATTCAAATGAACCTACGGCCAAATAACGACCGCCGCCGACATTTCCTAGCGCATTGGGCGGGCCCAAGGTTTGGTATCCAAAACCGCGCAAACTGCGATCACCACCGGCGAAAAATCGCAATTGCGGTGGCATCGACTCAAAATCATCGGTCCACAAGGCGCCCAACGCCAAACGCGCCACCCAGCGATTATTTTCGCGATGCGGTCGCAGCAATTTGGCTTCGGCGCGCAGCTGCGCAAAACTGGCGTCGCCAAGGCCACTCGGCGCGCCACGCGCTTCGGCCGTCAGCGACCAGCCCTCGCGCGGATTTAAAAAGTCATCGGTTTTGCGTCGGGTCCAGCGTACTTCTGGGTAAACCAAGGTGCTGCTACCCGCTAACTCACCGACGATAAAATCGCCGCTTTGCGCACCAATACCGTACACCAGCGATCCAAATTCGTGTTCTTTTTGCCGAGCGATTAATAGCGTGGCGAGCTGCTGTTCTAAGGTATCGGTCGTTTCGTCGCGATAACTCAACGCGAAATTGAGTGATTCGCGATCGGCCCCCGGCAATGGAATCACATATTGACCACCCAGTGAATTGAGGCGTTGACTAATTTCGGCGCGCGCACTGGCTTTGTGGCCCAACGCATTGACCCAGCGGCGCGTCATACCGCCCTGCACACCAAAACCGCTGTCGGTACCAAAAGCCACGCCGCCGGTATAGACGGTGCGCATGGCAGGTTTTACCCGCACCACAATCGGCACGATGTGGTCGACCGCGTTGGCTTGATCGGTTTCAATTTCAACTTCTGAAAAATAGTCACTATCCAACAGCCGCTGTTGCAGCTCGATCAAACGGTCTTGTCGATAATCTTGTCCGCCTCGATAGGGCAGATAACCAAGCAACACCGAATTGGATAATTGGGCGCCGTCAAACTGCGTCTCGCCAAACTTAAATCGCGTCCCCGATTCGAAATGGAGCTTGATACGCGCGCTCTGGTCGGCCAAACGGACAGCAACACGATGCTCCAGCAGCGTTGCATCCAAATAACCACGCTCAGCCAAGGTGTCGGCAATCTTGGTCTTACTGGCTTCGTAGATGGCGTGATCGAGAATGTCGCCTGCGGCTGGCGCGAAGACCTTGAGCGCACGTTTAACACGCACATCGTCGGCACCGCCGCCTTGCACGGCGACGTCAGCGCTGGCGACTAAGGTTGGCGCGCCTTTGTCCACGCTGAATCTGGCAACCCAGCTTGCACCCTGTAACTCCAGCGTGCTGGTGACCCTGGCGTGGTAAAAACCAAAGGGCTGCAGTGCTTTGGCCATCTGTTTGGCAGCGCGGCTGTGCACCCGTTTGACCAGCGCATCACTGGCGTCGGCGCGCGACATCAAACCCTTCAATTCCAACGCGCCAGACACCGCGGTGCGCTGATCGCCATCGACGCCTTTAATGAACACGCGAACCCGCTGCGTACTGCGATCTTTGCTGGATGCGGGCGAGTCTTGCTGCAGAGCGCGCTCTTGATCGTCGCCCCACCAAGTGGCGCAAGCCGACAGACAGCAACAAGCCGCAACCAGGAAGGCCGGGCGTAATCGAATGGCCAGATGCAAAATGGGCGTGTACTCAAGCTTCATAGCGACAGACCATAGCGCGACTCACGCAAAGTTTTGTTGACTGCGGCGCATGCCAGGCACGCCAATCTGCAAAGAAACGCACCCAATGTCGCTTTGGTCGGCGAATTCTATCCCTGATGTTTCATGAATTCGCGCGATGATCGCGCGGGACATTGATCGTCCAGTGGTTTTTTCGAAGGAGCGGTGTAGTGATCCATACACCCGACTGAGGAAAAGTCGCTGGGCGATCAAGGGACAAGCGAGGGCGTGTGCAATTTATGAAATAGCAGGGCTATGCACGGGACTAGGTCGGCCATGATGAAATTCGTTAAATCATGCTGATGGCCATTTGCGAAGTTGGAACCTGACCACATATAGCGGTCTAAGCCGAAGTTCACCTTCCCTTCCCCAATCAGAAGACCTCAAACTCTTATGTCTAAAGCTCGCGTTGGAGTGGTTCTCACCCTGGTTGCGCTCGCCGTAGGCGCTGGTTTGTACGCGCAAAATGGCATGAATGCCATTGCCCAGCCTGCGGAGCGTAGCTCGATTGAAGCGCCGGCAGCGCTATCAACCAGCGGTATGGCCTTGCCAGATTTCCGTGAAATTGTGCGACGTAACCGCGAAGCCGTGGTGCAAATTGCGGTTCGTGGCGAAGATCGTCGTATGCAGGAGCAATTCGGCGAAGACAGTCCGTTTGGCGAATTCTTCCGTCGCTACGGCATTCCAGGCAATCCTGGCAATCCTGGCGCACCGCAAGGCCAAGCACCGGAGCGGCGCGGGTCTGGATCAGGCTTCATCATCAATGCCAACGGCCGCATCCTGACCAATGCCCATGTGGTTAAAGATGCCGACGAAATTACCGTCACCCTATCGGACAACCGCGAGTTCAAAGCCAAAGTGCTGGGTTTGGACGAACGCACCGATGTCGCGCTGATCGAAATCGACGCCAAAGGCCTGCCGACCACGCGCTTAGGCGATTCTGATCGAATCGAAGTGGGCGAGTGGGTTTTGGCGATAGGCGCGCCGTTTGGCATGAGCTACACCGCCACACAGGGCATCGTCAGTGCCACCGATAGGCAGCTGCGCGAAACCTATGTGCCGTTTATTCAAACCGATGCCGCCGTGAACCCTGGCAACTCCGGCGGGCCCTTGTTCAATGCGCGCGGCGAAGTGATCGGCATCAACTCACAGATTTTGTCGCGCAACGGCGGATATATGGGTCTGAGTTTTGCAATTCCGATCAACACCGCCACGTTGATCGCAGATCAGCTGGCTGACAAAGGCTTCGTCGAGCGCGGCTTCTTGGGTATCCAGTTCCAGCCGGTGGACGGTCGGCTGGCAGAACGCTTTGGCTTGGACCGCCCACGCGGTGCCTTGGTAGGTTCAGTCACAACGGACGGCCCGGCCGAAAAAGCCGGCGTACAAGCCGGCGACATCGTGCTCAGTTACAACGGCAAACAGCTGGAAAGCTCTGGCGAGCTGCCGCCATTGGTGGGCGCAACGCCGGTCGGCGCCAAGGCCACCATTGAAGTACTGCGCGAAGGCAAAACGCGCAAATTGACCGTGACGATAGGCAAGTTGGAAGAAGAGGCGGCTGCCGGCGCAACGCCGCGCGGGGAACGCTCGGCACCGGTAGAAGCCCGCGAAAGCCGTTTGGGACTGACCTTGTCTGAATTGACCGCTGATCAGCGCGAGCAGTTGGACATCAAGGGCGGCGTACTCATCACCGCAGTGCAACGCGGCCCCGCAGCACGCGCCGGATTGGCACGCGGTGATGTGATCATGGGAGCCAACCACAAAGCAGTCGAATCCATTGAGGAGCTGCGCGAGGCGATTGGCGATCAGGCCAAGGGCGGTGCGACCTTGTTGTTAGTCCGGCGTGGTGCGGGTTCTTTGTTCATTGTGATTGAGGCGCAAGAATAAGGCTGCTGCGGAACAAGCGCGCGGGCGGGTTTGCAACCCGTCTGCGTGCAGGAGCCCGACACGCTGCTAGCGTTGCAAATATAGACCTATGTCCACTGGCGCCCGGCCTTGATGCACTGCACCATAAGGCACTGCACTTAATCCTAAGAGCGTACTGCCATGTTGTATCACTTGCATGAGTACCAGCGGTCGCTGATGAGTCCGTTCGTGGCGTTTTCCGACGCGGCGGCGAAAATGTACTCACAACCTTCCAGCTATTTGTCGCGTTTGCCCGGCGCGGCGCGCGTCGCTGCGACTTATGAGCTGATGTATCGGATCGGCAAGGACTATGAAAAACCGGAATTTGGCATTCGTAGCGTGGAGGCCCACGGGCATTCGGTGCCGATCGTGGAATTCACCGCGAAAGCCAAGGCCTTTTGTAACCTGATTCGATTCAAACGTTTTTCCGATGATCCGCAGACGGTCAACGATCTAAAAGATGATCCGACCGTGTTGGTGGTGGCGCCATTATCTGGGCATCACTCCACTTTGCTGCGCGATACCGTGCGCACCTTATTAAAAGACCACAAGGTTTATCTCACCGATTGGATTGACGCACGAATGGTGCCACTCGATCAAGGTGCTTTTCATCTCGACGATTATATCGATTACATCCGCGAGTTCATTGGCTTCATCGGTGCAAAACGTCTGCATGTCATCAGCGTATGCCAACCGACGGTGCCGGTGATGGCTGCGGTATCGTTAATGGCAAGTGCAGGTGAAACCTTGCCGCGCTCCTTAACTTTAATGGGCGGTCCTATCGATACCCGCAAAAGCCCGACTAAAGTGAATGACTTAGCCACCACTAAGTCGTTGAGCTGGTTTGAAAAGTCGGTCATTCACGAAGTACCGCGCAATTACCCAGGCCAACGCCGCAAAGTTTATCCAGGCTTCTTGCAACACGCCGGCTTTTTGGCCATGAATCCTAGTCGCCATGTAACCTCGCATTGGGACTTCTATCAGGATCTATTGCGTGGTGATTTGGACGATGCCGAGTCACATCGCAAATTTTACGACGAATACAACGCAGTCTTGGATATGCCAGCAGAATATTATCTGGACACCATTCGCGTGGTGTTTCAACAGCATTTGTTGCCGCGCGGCGAATGGTATGTTCGTGGTCAAAGGGTGGCACCGGAAGGCATCAGTGATACCGCTTTATTCACTATCGAAGGTGAATTAGACGATATTTCTGGCTTAGGCCAAACTGAAGCAAGCCATGCACTCACGCCGGGTATTCCGGACAACAATAAGCGCCACCTCACCGTTGAGGGCGCCGGCCACTACGGCATTTTCAGCGGCCGCCGTTGGCGCGAAGTGGTTTACCCGCAAGTCAGCCATTTTATTCGGCAAAACGCCTGACACGGCAAGCTTCAGTTCACCGAAACCGGTTCGGGCAGCGCCTGCAGACATCGAGCAATGCGTTCTAGGGACAACTCGGCGGCGGGAAATGGCTCGGAGAACAAAAAACCTTGCACTTTGCGCACGCCAAAACTGCGCAAACGGGCAAGCTGTTCGTGGTTTTCAACGCCTTCCGCGACGATTTCCTGGCCGAGTTTTTTGGCCAAATCGACCACCGATTGCACAATCGCCTCATCACGCGGGTCATAACCTATACCGCGCACAAACGAACCCTCTATTTTGATCTGCGTGATTGGAAAGCGCTTAAGCCACATTAACGAAGAAAAACCCGTACCGAAATCATCCAGACAGATACAGGCGCCGGCGGCCCGTAAATGTTCGAGCGTACGCTGGGCGCGGTCCAGGTCTTTTACCAGCGCTGTTTCAGTGACTTCGACCACCAATTGTTCGACTGGCACACCGTGCTGATCTAAACAAGACAACAAAAATGGCTCCAAGTCTTCAGCCAGCAGTTCCGGCGCGGCGAAATTGATTGCCAATTTCCAACTGAAGGTGGGCATATTGCGCCGCGCTTGCGCGTAGAGACGAATGGTCTCCGCCATCGCTTGCCGGCCAATCGGCACAATCAAACCACTTTCGATGGCTTCGGTCATAAAAGCCGAAGGCGCGCGAATCCCATGCACAGGATCGCGCCAGCGCAGTAGGGCCTCCATCGACACCACTTTGCGCTGTTCGATATCCACCACCGGCTGCAACCAAGTTTCGAATGCGTGCTGATCAAGGGCAGTCCGCAAAGATTGCTCGATTTCCAAGCGCTGACGCGCGCGATAGCGCATGTCCGGAACGAACACCCGCACGCCGCCAGCGCCCGCCGCGCGCAGCGCGGAGCTGGCCTCGGCGAATAGGTCATCGGCTGCCATCGTCTCACCAACGTGACAGCTCGCCACACCAGCAGCCACTTCAACGCGAAAACGCTCCTCTCCCAGCGTTAGCGGTTCATCCATCGCCGAACACATCCGCAGAGCCCAACCGTGCGCAGCATCGGTGTGCGCTTGGCCGGGCAACAACAATGCAAACTCCTCGCGACTGCTGCGCGCCAACACGCGGCCATCGCCTGCCATTACGCGCCAGCGATCGACGAGCGCTCGCACCATGCTGTCGGCAAAATCGCGGCCTCTGGACGCCACCACCAAGCGCATCCTTGGCAGGTTCAACAACAACAAGGCGCAGCCCTGGCCTGCGCTCAGCGCGGCTAGTACGTGGTCACGCAGTAAGACGGCATTCGGTAAGCCGGTGTCGGCGTCGTACAAAGTACGCGTCAGCAGGGCATCGCGCACTTGGCGGTGCTCAGCATGTTCAAATGCGAAGTTGACTTGTGTGGCGATCGCAGTCGCAAACGCCTGATCTTCACGCAACCAGACCCGTGTACCGCCCTGGTGCTCAATGCACATCAAGCCAATATGCGCACCAAATTGCCGCAGTGGCACGTCGAGCATGGCGCCAATATTCAAGGGCTGCAAATAATCGGCTGCGAACTCGGCAGTTCGTTCATCGTTGACCGCATCACATGCATCCACTACGAATTGTTGGGAAATAGCTGCGAAATAGCGCGGGCGACTCGCCGCATCCAGGCGCACCGGGCCGACTGGCTGCCGCTCATCGCGAACCGACACCGCGCGGCGGATGATGGCGGTTCGGGACTCGTCGAATAACCATAGGCTGACGCGCTCCACTTCGAGCGTGTCGCGCACACAGCGCAGCAAACGCAGCAGCATGTCGTCCAGCTCGGTGAAGTCGCCGCGCAGCAACTCCACAAACGCAGCGCGATAACGCTGCAAACGCGCCTGCGCCTGGCGCGCCTGCCGCGCAGCTTGGTGGCGCGAATAAACGGCCACCGTCAGCGCGACCGTCAACAACCCAGCGGTGGCTTCCAAAAAAATAGTCATCCACATCCCCACGCGACCAACGCGAGCGCCATTCAGCGCAGTTCCCCCTGCACCCTAAATCTGCACTTTGCATGTTGCGCTGGCAAGCGTTGTGATGTTGCCAAAGCACGCTAAACGATTCATTAAGTGATTTGTTCTTCAACCCGAAAGTGCAACGACCATGAACCGTGTCATTGCGAGCGTCCTTTTTCAGGCTGTGGAAGCGAGCTTGCTCGCGATCCCTTGCTTTTTGTGTTTCATCAGCCCCGCCCGCAAGCGCGCTCCCACAAGACCCGAAATTGCACGCGGATGAACCCACAAGACTCGTCTTTGCGAGGGAGCCTTAAGCGACCGCCAGCCACGCCGTCCGACTGCCTTGCTTGCGCGCCGACAAGCGGCAGCCGAGCAATACGCTGGCGCCCGGCACTGCGCGGTTCAGGGAAGAACAAATCATGACAACACAGGCACTTGCGCTGAGCGTACCGCGCCATGGCCGCCCTCCCGATCGGCCCAAGCTGGCCACCGACACGGCTGAAGTCCGACCTAACTGCGCTGACTTGGCGCTCCCAGTCAGGCAGCGAGTGCCAGCTTCCCCCCTACGAGCTGTCGCCTTGAATCCGCTGCACGCGCTTGCGGTACTCGTGCACGTTGTCGCCAGGAATGCGGGTTCTCTGGGTGCCTTTCACCTCGTCGACCTTCTGGTCCGAGCCGGTCACTGGCTTGGCTTGGACGGCAGTTTCGCGTTCGAAGGCGTGCGATTTGTCGGTGTTGCGGTAGTGCCGGTACAAGGCCCAGTACACACCGACGGCGCCGGCTGGGCCCATCAGGAGTAGCCATAGTCCGCCGTCGTCGCTCATGAGGAGGCTCCGATGATCCACAGTGCAATGCCTTCGAGAAAGCCGCCGACAGTGAGCGCGGCCAGCAGCAGTTTCCATTGCTGTACCGGCACGCTGCCCATGGTCTCGCCGGTGCGACCGTTCACCGCGATGTAGTGCAGTAGGCCGCCTTTGCTGCCCGGCTGGTGATACGAATACAGCCATATCGGCAGGTACATCGACACCCAACGTGTGCCGTGCACGTCGAGGCGTTCTTGCTCCCAGCGCACGCCGCGATTGTATTGGCGCACCGATGCTTGCACCTGGGCGCGGGCGATCGACAACAACTGGTCCTCCAGGCGCGGTTGTAAATGCTCGACGTCGCGGTCGCGCTTCTCCGAGGTGAAGCCCGACAAGTAGGACGCGTTCCACTTCACCGCGTTTTTGGTGTCGAACGGCAGGATGGTGTTGATGATGTTGTTGGTGTTGGCGCGCGTGTCCAGATTGCCACGTTCGGTGGAGGATTCCAGCGTTAGGTCGTCCACGGTGAAGTCCACGTGCCGGTCCAACTGATAGACATCGGCATCGTAGTAGGTTTTCTTCTTGTCGCCGCTGCCCTGCGTGTAGCGGCGCGTTTCGATCTCGCCCTGCCCGGCAACATTGCTGCTCACGTTGCCATCGACAATCATGTACGGCAGGTAGACGCCGATGACGTTCTCGGGGGTGAACTGTTCTTTGAATGCCTGCAGCGCGAATAGTCGCCGCTTGTCGACGAACTGGCGGATGCGCGCGACCGCGTCGTCTTTCTTGATGTGGAAGGGCAGCACCGCATCGGGTACCGCGCCGTTGGCCACCTGCTCGTTGACGCCGAAGACGTGGCGGCACCAGTGACAACGCGCCGTCATCGTGCTTTCCGTATTGATCGTCACCTCGGCGCCGCAGCCGGTGCATTTGAAGCTCATCAGGCTGGCGGCGGCGGCGTCGATATCCCGAGCACCGGACGCGATGATCCGGCCCTTGAGCTGATCGATGCCCGCGCCTAGCCCGAATTCCTCCTCGACCCGCTTGCCCTGCCATTCGTTACGGCAGTACAGGCAGATCAGCAGGTCGCTGCCGGCCTTATGGCGGATGTCGGTCGCGCCGCATTTCGGGCAGCGA
>Ga0163154_10002646_pt1 | contig 25920 bp, 18 predicted proteins | sample OliLakLV19MP9P1_FD_148649 | JGI IMG/M metagenome (GOLD analysis project Ga0163154, IMG submission 148649) | Freshwater microbial mat bacterial communities from Lake Vanda, McMurdo Dry Valleys, Antarctica - Oligotrophic Lake LV.19.MP9.P1 | ecosystem: Environmental > Aquatic > Freshwater > Lake >... | reverse complement strand
CCGCCGCCGCCACCACTGGGGCAACCGCCGCCGCCGCGACCGGTGCTGCCACAGGCGCGGCAGCCGCAGCAGGAGCTACCGCCGGTGCTGCGCCAACGTTTTCACCCGCTGCGCCCGCATACCCGATCACATCGCCGATCTTGACTGTCTTACCCGGTTCGCCGATCAGTTGGAGCAACGTGCCCGACACCGTAACAGGGACTTCAACAGTCGCCTTATCCGTTTCTATTTCGGCGATCACGTCGCCATTTTTCAGAATGTCGCCGACCTGCTTCGTCCAATTGAGCAGGATACCTTCGTCAGTGCCGAAATCCGGCATGATGATTTGCTCAGCCATCAGTAAAGGACCTCCTTAACTGCGTCAACGACCTTCTGCGCATTGGGCAGCGCCATCAACTCGATCTCTTTGGCATACGGCAATGGCACATCCATCGCGCTCACCCGTTTGATGGGCGCGTCCATGTAATCAAATGCCGCCTCTTGCAGTTGTGCCGCCAGTTCACTGCCCACGCTAAAATGGGGGAGCGATTCTTCCACGACCACACAACGATTCGTTTTCTTAAAGCTCTCAAAAACCGGTTCCAGATCGAGCGGACGCAACCAGCGCAAATCGACGACTTCGGCTTCAATGCCTTCTTTCGCCAAAATTTCTGCCGCTTCCAGCGACCACTCCACCCCACGCGCATAGCTCACAATCGTGACATGCTTACCCACCCGTTTGACATCACTCTTGCCGATGGGGATCACATATTCTTCGTCGGGGATACGGCTTGGCTTGGAATACAACGCAATTGATTCACTGAACAGCACCGGATTATCATCACGAATCGCCGCCTTCAACATGCCTTTGGCGTCATAGGCATTAGATGGGCACGCCACGTACAAGCCGGGGAAGTGGGCGAAGATCGGTTCGGCAACATGCGAGTGGGTGGCAGTCGCTTGATTGCCCCACCCGCTAGCGGCGCGGATCACCAACGGCACTTTGAATTGTCCGTTGAACATATAATGCACTTTGGCGGCATGATTGATGATGGCGTCCAAAGATAGAAATGCGAAATTAATCGTCATCAGTTCAGCCACCGGACGTAAACCCGCCATCGCCGCGCCCACCGCTGCGCCAGCGATCACCATCTCGCTGATCGGGGTATCACGCACGCGCTTTTCCCCAAACATGTCTAACAAGCCGCGTGTCACTTTGTGGGTGCCTTGCCAGCCGCCCACTTCCTCGCCCATGATGAACACCCGTTCATCGCGCTCCATCTCTTCAATGAGTGCCGCGCGGAGCGCCTCCCGCATAGGGACATTTTTCTCTGCCATCTTTACTGCTCGCTCCGTTTAGTCTACGTAGATGTTGTTGATCAGGTCTTCATAAGTGGGGATCGGGCTGGCTTCGGCATACCGTACCGCCTCTTCAACGACCTCTAACACTTCGGCGTCAATCCGCGCGAGGTCATGTTCCACGTCGTCAAAGTTCGCTAGCAGAGTACGCTTCAAAATGTTGATCGGGTCTTTGTTCAACAGCCAATCATCCAATTCGCGCTTCAAATCATCGCGCGCGTCGAACTGTTTGTCCGATGCCCCATGTCCCTTATAACGATAGGTCAACGCCTCGACCAGCACCGGACCCTTCTTGCGGGCATATTCGACGGCTTCGCTGATGGCGGCATGGACGGCGATCACATCTTGCCCATCCACACGCGGGCCCTCTTTCATGCCATAAGCAATAGCGCGCTTGACCAGTTCCGGCTGTCCGGTGGAGTCTTCAATGCGCGTACCCATGGCGATGAAATTATTTTCGATCAGCCACACGACCGGCAAATTCCACACCGCGCTCAAGTTCAGCGATTCATGGAAATAACCGTTGTTGGTGGACCCATCGCCCATGAAACACAGGACAACATTTTCCGTCCCCATGTACTGTTCCTTTAAAGCGATGCCTGCTGCCAGTGGCAAATGCCCCGCCACGATAGCATAACCGCCCCAGAAGTTGTGTTGACGACTGGCAAGGTGCATCGATCCACCCTTGCCGCCGCTCACGCCCGTGCGCTTGCCCATCATTTCTGCCATGATCGGGTTCGCATGGACGCCACGCGCCAGCGCAATGCCGTGATCGCGATAACCGGTGATCACATGGTCGTCTTTGGTCAACGCCGCCAACGCGCCCACACCCACCGCTTCATGACCGCTGTACAGGTGCAAATAAACGCCGGTGATCTTCTTCTGATGATAGAGTTCGTCGCACCGAGTCTCAAACTGACGGATCAGCACGGACTGGCGATACCACTCCAACAGGGTAACTTTATCCAGCGACATTTGTTTCGTCGCCATGACGCCTCCTTTGATGTCCTGATCGGAGCAAGCAGTAGCGCTGACCCGACAAGCGTTTGTCTATGTAATGAATACCCGATAGTGTACCCTAAGCACGCTCGTTTCTCAATTCTGCGGGGCAAACTCTGCCCCCGAATGCAAAACTCACACCAAGCCTTCACCGCCATCGACTTGGAGCATCGCGCCGGTGATAAAATCGTTGCTCGCCAGCAAGATCGCCGCTTGTGCCGCATCTTGCGGATCCCCCCACCGCCCCAGCGGAAGACGGTCGGCAGTTTTGGCAATCGAAGCGGCGTCCCGCCCCGGTTCCGGCAGCACCGGACCCAATACTAAGCAGTTGGCGCGAATCTGATACGGTGCCAACGCTTTTGCGGTCACTTCCGTCAGCATTATCAACCCCGCTTTACTGACGCTGTGCTGCGGGCGGGTCGCCACCCCACGTATGCCGCTGGTATCGCTGATATTGAGAATACAGCCGGCGATCTGGCGGTCGCGCATCAAGCGTCCGACCGCTTGCGTCGTCCAAAAAGGGGCGCGCAAATTGAGATTCAGCGCCTGATCCCACTCTTCCGGCGGGATGTCTAACAATTCACCACTTAGGAACACACTCGCACTGTTGATCAAAACATCAATCCGCCCAAAATGCGCGTCAATTGCGCCTACCACGCGCGTGATCGCGTCATAGTCGGCAAAATCTCCTTGCACAATAAGGGCATCTACCCCCTTCGCGCGGATCTCGGCGGCGGTCGCTTCGGCATCCGCCGCCGAGTTGCTATGATGCAGGGCAATGTGGGCACCTGCCGCCGCGAACGCCAAGGCAAATGCCCGCCCCACGCGCCGCGCCCCACCGGTCACAAAAACAACTTTTCCTTGTAAAGATCGATTCACGATAACGGTACTCTACTGCGCCAACAATCCCATGATTATAATGGATGCTATATGCTCATCGGCACTGTGTAAGGATACATAAATGGAACCTCATGTGATCGCCCTTGATGTGGGCGGCACCAAAATTGCGGGCGCGCTCGTCACTCAAGACGGGCAAATTTTGGATCGGCGGTTGCGCCCTACCCCCGCTCAAGAGGGCGGCGAAGCAGTCGCGGCGGCAGTGGTGGCGGTCGCTGCTGACCTCTATACAGCGGGTGGGCGGGCAGCACGGGCGGTAGGTGTCGGTGCCGCTGGGCAAATCGATAGCGCCCAAGGGACGATTCGCCATGCCGTTGACACCCTCCCCGGTTGGGCGGGTATCCCGCTGGCGGCGCGCTTGCAGGCAATCATCCCCGTGCCGACTGTGATCGAGAACGATGTCAATGCAATGGCGCTGGGCGAACAGTTCACAGCGTCCGAAAAAGCGATCCCAAGCGCGCTGTTTGTCGCCGTCGGCACGGGCATCGGCGGCGCGCTGATTCTCAATGGGCACTTATGGCATGGGGCGCATTGGTCAGCGGGCGAACTCGGTCATATCCTCGTCGATATCACCCGCCAACGCCGCTGCAATTGTGGTCTCTATGGACATTTGGAGGCTTATGCCAGCGGTCCCGCCATCGCCACCGCGGTGGACGGCAGTACCGATCTACGGGGGGTCGTCGCCCGCGCACAGGCAGGCGACGACCGCGCCCAAAAGGGAATCGCACAAGGGGCGGAGATCCTCGGTGCGGCGCTCAACGGCTTGGTATGTGCCTTTGATCCGCAAATGGTGATCATCGGCGGGGGCGTCGCCGAGATCGGCGCGTTGTGGTGGCAACCTTTCGAGCGCGCCTTCCGGCAAGGCACCATGCCCGCCACCCAAGAAGTCATCTTACGGGGTGCCTGTTTAGGCACAGATGCGGTTATGATTGGAGCCTCGACACTAGCATGGGCACAACTCCTATGAAGATTGGCATCATCCCGCTGGACGAACGTCCAGTCAACACCCGTTACCCCGTCTTGCTCACACACGGCACCGACGTGCAGGTGATTCTGCCGCCACCGTCGATCTTGAGCACGCTCCGCCAGCCTGCCAATGCTCCCGCCCTTGCAGCATGGTTAGAAGCGCAGGCTCCGCACCTTGACGCTTTGATCGTCTCGGTGGAAATGTTGGGCTATGGCGGCTTGATCGCTTCGCGCATTTCCGACGATCCCTTAGAGACGATCTTGGCGCGCTTGGCACTGCTGCGCCGCCTCAAACAACGGCATCCGGCGCTCAAAATCTATGGCTTCAACGTCATCACCCGCATTTCGCGCCACAACGATAACACCGAAGAACCCGTCTATTGGGGGCAATATGGCACTGACCTCTTTCGCCTATCCCAACTGACGGATCGCTTGCACCGTGTGCCCAACGAAGCGGATGTGATTCAAGCCGAGCATGACGCTCTGATCGCTACCCTTCCCGCCGCTGTAATCGCCGATTTTGTCAGCCGTCGCTTGCGCAATCATGCCGTCAATCTACAAGCGGTGAATCTGCTCCAAAGCGGGGTGTTCGATGTCCTCGTCCTCAGTTCTGACGACACCAGCCCCGATGGCTTCGGCAGTGCCGAAAAACAATGGCTCCACAACTGGGTAGCGCGGCTTGGACTCGCGCAACCGGTGGATAACTTGCTCATGTACCCAGGTGCGGATGAAGTCGGTTGTGTGTTGCTGGCGCGCCTGATCAATGAAGCGAAAGGCGCACCCACCTTTGAAGTCCGTTATTTGGATGCCCCCAGCGCGGAGATCATCGCCGCGTTTGAAGATGTGCCAGTGCAGGTGACGGTCGCGCGTCAACTTCATGCAGCGGGCGCACATGCCACAACCGATAAAAGTGACGACAATGCCGTTCTGCTGCTCATCAACCCGCCACTCAGCCCTGATGCCGACTGGGTGCGTGACTACACCCCCGATGAAGAACGCCAACGCCGCCCCAGCTTAGACGCGCTGGCGACGACATTGGCACAGGAGAAAAAGCAAATCGCAGTCGCCGATGTCGCTCACAGCAATGGTGCCGATGCCGCCTTGCTTCCTGTGCTGATCGCCGCAGGGTGGGATCGTCTCAGTGCCTATAGTGGCTGGAATACCGCCGGCAACAGCATCGGCACCACCATCGCAGCAGCTTGCCTCAGCTATCATTATGGCGTCAATCGCTTATTCCTCGCCCATCGCTTGATCGAAGATTATGGCTACCAGACGCTCGTGCGCAATGCCGCCAACGATTGGTTAGAAAGCGAAACCGGCAACCGCGATCCCGAAGACGATGGAACAGTGGAACAGGTACGCCAGTGGATCGAAACCGCGCTTCATCATGAAGTCGCACGATTGCCGATCCCTTATGAAATCCGCAACGTCCGGCTCCCTTGGCGGCGCACCTTTGAGGTCGATTTTGATTTGGAGCCAGTAAATTTATGAGCGCCTTTACCGACTTCATCACCGCCGTGCGCGGTCAATTGATCGTTTCTTGCCAAGCCTTGCCAGATGAACCTTTACATGGGGCGCATATCATGGCGCGTATGGCACTGGCGGCACAACAAGGGGGCGCGGCGGGCATTCGGGCGAACACGCCCGACGACATCCGCGCCATCAAAGCCACCGTCTCACTACCCGTCATCGGCATCTTCAAAGATGGGGACACGGGCGTCTACATCACGCCCACCTTTGAACACGCCCGCCTCGTCGCCGAAGCAGGTGCCGACATCATCGCCCTTGATGCAACACTCCGCCCGCGCCCCGATGGCAGCACCCTGCCCGACCTCATCCGTGCGATCCACGAACAATTGGGGAAGCCCGTCATGGCGGATGTATCGACCCTTGATGAGGCGCTCGCCGCCCAAGCTGCGGGGGCTGATATCGCCGGACCCACCTTATCCGGCTATACACCCTACAGCCCGCCGCTGACCACCCCCGATTGGGTGTTGATCCGAGCGATGATCGCCCAATTGCGCATCCCGGTCATCGCCGAGGGGCGCATCCATACGCCAGAGGATGCTGTCAACCGCGCTAGAACTGGGCGCGCTGGCGGTCGTCGTCGGCGGGGCGATCACCCGTCCGCAACAGATCACGGCACGCTTTACACAGCGAATCAAACAATCTCACGATAAACGATCCCCATAATCCCCCACAGCAAAACATGCGTTTGCCGTGGGGGGATGACTATTGCACCTCACGCCCGTTTGCGCGGTTTCGCTTGGGCACGCCGTTCGGCTTCGCGCCGCGCCGCCTCTAAACGGGCGGCTTTTTGGCGGACATAATCGCCATAGCCGCCCACCGTCTCATAAAGCGCCCCATCTTCCAATTCCACAATCCGATCCACGATCCGATCTAGAAAATAGCGATCATGCGAGATCGTCAAGATCGCCCCTTCAAAATCTTCGAGCGCCGACTCCAGCACTTCCGACGAGGCGATATCAAGGTTGTTGGTCGGCTCATCCAACAACAGCAAATTCGGCTGCCCCAACACCAACATCAGCAGTTGCAAGCGGCTGCGTTCGCCCCCACTAAAGCTCCGTATGGGCTGGCGGGTTTGATCATAGGTAAACGCGAACTTGAGCAATTTTTGCACCGCCGCGCCTTCGCTGAGGGGCTGTAAACCGCGTATCAGATCAATCGGGGTGCGGTCGCCGTATGCCGTTAACGTTTCATGCTGCTGGGCGTAATACCCCACACGGGTGCTGTTGCCCACCTTGATCACGCCGCTCAAGGGTTCATATTGCCCCAAAATCAGCTTGAACAGCACCGATTTGCCCGCGCCATTCTTGCCGACCAAACCGACTCGTTCACCATGCCGCACCAACAGATTCAGCCCGACGAACAGCAAATCATCGCCAAAGCCCATGCCCACCTCTTGCAATTCAATGGCTTGGGTACTGCCCCGCCCCCCGGCAAGTTGCAGTTCCATCAGTTGGCGTTCGCGCACCGCTTCGATGACCTCGCCATTTTCTTCCATGCGCGCCAACATCTTACGACGGCTGGCAGCTTGGCGGGCGTGCCGCTCATTGAGACCCAGCTTTGCCTTCTCGCTCCATTCTTTGATGGCGCCTTCGATGTGTTGGATCACTTTTTGTTGGGCGACTCGCGCCTGTTTTTGACGAATTCGGCGAATTTCGCGCTCGACCGTATACGCCGAATAATTGCCAACATAATGGGTGAGTACCCCTAAACTCAGTTCGGCAATTTGCGTGACGACCGCATCCAACAAATAGCGATCATGCGAAACGAGGATCACCCCCCCGCGATAATCCCGCAAAAACGCCTCTAGTGCCGCTTTCGAGTTGATGTCAAGATGGTTATCCGGCTCATCCAGCAACAAAATATCCGGTGACCATGCCGCCAAGCGCGCCAATGCCACTAATTTGGTTTGTCCGCCGCTCAGCGCGCTGACGGGCAAGTCGAATTCGTCGGGGGTAAAGCCAAGCTTCGCCAACAGTTCCCGCACCAAGCTTGACTGCCGACCCGGATCGAGTCGTTCGTAATCGGCGAGCAGGGGAACTTGCTCATCAAGGGCATCGCTGAGCGCCTCCGAGTCGTTATAAACCGCAGGATCGCTTAAGCGTGTTTCGACCGCCTCTAGTGCCGCGATCACGCGCGCGAGGTCAGACGATGGCTGGCACGCCGCTTCATACAAGGTGCCTATCGGCAAGCGCACATCTTGCGGCAAATACCCGACCGACACCCCCCGCATCGCGCTGATCGTCCCTTTGGTAGGGGTGACTTCGCCCGCGATTGCCTTCAGTAGGCTGGATTTGCCCGCCCCGTTGTGCCCGACAAAACCGACTTTGGCACGGTTATCGAGCGCCCAATTCAATTCCGCAAAAATTTCGCGTCCGGCGTGATTGATAGTGATGTTGTTAATTTGAATGATGTGCATGGCAGGAATCCTCGTTTTAGAATGGTCTGGTTTTGCCTGAATGCCCACCCAATGCCCAATTCTCGAAAAGAAAAACGGCTTTGAGCGTGCGCTCAAAGCCGTTAGGGTTAGCAAATATTACGAAACCTTACACGGTGACTAGGCGCATCTCTCCCTATGAAGGTTGGTGATGGATGTCATCAGCGACCGTGACAGCAGGGAGAAATACGTGATGTGAACCATAAACGATAGTATCGCAGGAAAATCAGGTCGATGTCAAGAGGGTGCAAATGGCGAAAAAGCCGAATTTCCCCTATTGAAAATCCAAAATAGCCGATCTACAATAAGGGGACATTAAATCAATGCGGGTGATTAGCTCAGTTGGTTAGAGCGCACGGTTCACATCCGTGAGGTCAAAGGTTCGAGTCCTTTATTACCCAAACAGCGACAATAAAAAGGACAGGCAATTGCCTGTCCTTTTTTATTGCCAATGCCATACGGTGATTTATGGCGAAGCGTGCATCGCCAATTCTACGGGTTCCGGCATGGTGTGGATGTTGGTTGGTTTATTCGCCGCTCACCCAGAGCATCGTGTAACCATAGTCCGACTGGCGTGGTGCAAAACAATCCTCGACGAGCGCGAGATTGAGTGCGACAGGCTGCCCGCCGACCATGATCACATGGACAAGATAGGGGTGCATTTCACTTTAGCTGGAGATGAAGGGGCTTCGCCACAAAGGGATGAAAAGGTATCGTATTTTCAGAGCAGTGGAAGGTCCTAGGGAAACCTTAAAGCCCAAACGTTCGGGTGCATTTCACTTTGGTGCATCGCTATGATTTCATAACAAAACGCCGGACTTAAGACTCTGATTCAGTTCAAAATACATCCTACAGAGGGGGAGATGTGTGATTCAAACGGGCGGACATACGGCGCACAAACGGGTAAAGTCAGGAAATGATCCGCGCGCGCCTAGTCCACACCCTACGATTCGTGATGGGGAAACGATGCGGTTAGGCGACGCACAAAATAACCGCGATCTCAGTCCTTTGATCGATGCCCACAACGTGCATCGTCGTAGGGTGCGGACTAGGCGCTTGTTGAGACTTTGCCAACCCCATACGTTCCCGCGCCGTATGTCCGCCCGTTGGAACCACGCATCTCCCCCTATTTGATTACGAGCGCGTTTTGCACCAACGTGAAATGCACCCGATTTGGGGATCGTGCTTGCAATTTTGATCAGGAGTAATTATCCTTATTCCTATGAATTCGTTTGACTTTTGAAATATTCCGCCGAATTTCCCCCTTAAATAAACAATTTTTGTGAGCAGCGTGCAGATTGTACTTAAGTCCGATTTGCGCTTGGCAACAGGATCGTTACAATTAGAAGCATTAACTGTCGGAAATAGAGTTTCGAATTCATTCGTGGGAAGGGTTCACAGGCATGGACATGCTGACACCGGGCGAGAATTTTGCGCAGATCAAGGTGGTAGGCGTCGGCGGCGGTGGGGGCAACGCGGTCAACCGTATGATTGAAGAAGGCTTGGGTGGGGTCGAATTTATCTCGATCAACACTGATAACCAAGCTCTCCAACTTTCTAAAGCGAAAATGCGCCTTCGTATCGGCGACAAGTTGACGCGCGGTCTGGGCGCGGGCGGTAATCCCGAGATCGGTAAGAAAGCCGCAGAAGAAAGCAGCGAAGAACTGCTCGAAGTGCTGCGCGGCGCGGACATGATTTTTATTGCGTGCGGTATGGGCGGCGGCACAGGCACAGGGGCATCCCCTGTAGTTGCCCAAATTGCGAAAGAATTAGGCGCGCTCACCATCGGCGTCGTCACCCGTCCGTTTACTTTTGAAGGCTCCAAACGACAACTTTCCGCCGAAGCCGGCATTGAAGCATTGAAAAGCCAAGTCGATACGCTGATCGTGATCCCCAATGACCGTTTGCTGCAAATTGCCAGCAAGAATGCCACCCTCCAACAGGCATTTTCACTGGCGGATGATGTGCTGCGTCAAGGTATTCAGGGGATCAGCGAATTGATCACCGTGCCCGCGTTGATCAACCTCGACTTTGCCGATGTCCGCACGATCATGAGTGAGGGTGGCGCGGCATTGATGGCAGTGGGGCGCGCTGGTGGTGACGAACGCGCGCGTAAAGCCGCCGAAGCCGCGATCAGCAGTGCCTTGTTGGATGTCACGATTGATGGGGCACGCGGTATTCTGTTCAACATCACAGGCGGCAAGGACTTGAGCCTGTTTGAGGTGAACGAAGCGGCTGCCATTATTAAGGAAAGCGCGCACCCCGAAGTGAACTTGATCTTCGGTGCGCAAGTTGACGAAACGATGGGTGATGAAATCCGCATCACCGTGATCGCGACGGGTTTTGAACATGCCAGCCGCGTCGGGCGACAGATGGATCGCCAGCAACAGCCGGTAATGCGTTCCAACAACAATATGAGCCGTCCGGCAGCACCCCCGGCGCAAAACAACCGCCCGATGCAGCAATATTCGACGCCTGTGCCGCCACAGCCGAGTCAAGAACGCCAGCAGCCCGCGCCGCAACCGCCTCAAGAACCCCCACAGCAGCGGCAAGCGCCGCCGCCGCCCCAACAAGATACGTTTAGCGCGCGGGTATATGACGAAGACAATACGGATTTGCCGACATTTTTGCGCAAGCGCAAATAAGCATTTTTTGAAAGACAGTGGCAGGTAAAAGAGGCGGTTTATTTGACCGCCTTTTTTATTGTCTGGTGGTCGTAATAATGCGGGATACGTTGGAAATGGTGGGAAAACGTTACAAATTGAAACCGTTTTCTAACCGAAACTACCCCAAATTTTAGTGGACACATCTCGCCCATTTATGCTAAATTAGACTAAAACATATGGTGAAAATTTCACCAAAGCCTAACGCTACAAAGTCTAGGTTGGGTTAAATTTCAAATCAAGGCAACATCAATTAAACGTTCTGTTTTCAAGCGGCTGATCTTCATCAAGATCAGCCGATAGTGTCTATTTTGCCAGATCACAACGCTTCACAAGTGTGCAAAGGGTAACGAGCAAATGGCACAAACGCCAATTCGCAAGACCGCAGCAACCGCCGCCAACCCGCTCAATGAGTTGGGGTTCAAAATCTTCTTAGATCGGTACGCCCAAAAAGATATGACCCGCGAGACGCTGAAAGTCGGCGACTTGGTGATTGTGGTCGTCAATGGCGATACGGGGCAACGAGAAATTGGGCGCATCACCGCGATGGAGCCACCGAAAATCACGATTCTGCTTTTGGACGGCGAAACCGTCGAGCGGGATATCGAAAATGTTGATAAACCGATTGAGACTGAACCGGGGCAAATGCTTGACCGCGTGGCGCGGGGCATTGCCGCCGTCGAAAAAACAGGCAAGGCGCGCAAGGAATGGGAGAAGAAATTCCGCTGGGCATTAGACGATTTTAAGTTTGTGCCCGCAGGGCGTATTCTTGCGGCAGCAGGGACAGATTTAGAACTTACATTCTATAACTGCTATGTGGTGTCATCGCCCCGTGACTCACGCGGCGGAATTATCGAAACGTTGCTGCAAATGACCGAGATCATGTCGCGCGGCGGTGGCGTGGGCATGAACTTGTCGGCGTTGCGCCCTCGCCATGCGTATGTCAAAGGCGTCAATGGGAGATCGAGTGGTTCGATCTCATGGGGCGGCTTGTACAGCTTTGTGACTGGTTTGATCGAGCAAGGGGGCAGCCGACGCGGGGCGTTGATGCTCATCCTCAACGACTGGCACCCAGATGTATTCGACTTCGTGAACAGCAAGCGTGAAGCGGGCAAAATCACTAACGCCAACATCAGCGTCGGCATCAGTGACACCTTTATGGAAGCGGTCAAAGCCGATGGCGATTGGGATTTGGTGTTCCCCGATACCAGTGCCCCCGGTTATGATGAAATTTGGGATGGCGAACTGGACAAATGGATCGCGGGTGGCAATCCGGTGATCCACTACCGCACGATCAAAGCGCGCGAATTGTGGGATGCGATTATCGAGAGCGCATGGTCAAGCGCCGAGCCGGGTGTGTGGTTCCGCGAGCGCTATAACAAGAGCAGCAATAGTCATTACTTCGCACCCATCATTGCGACGAATCCCTGCGTCACCGGGGATACTCGTATCCATACGGCACGAGGCATGGTGACGGCGCGCGAATTGTTTGACTCCGAACAACAGGTAGAGGTCGTTGTCGATGGACGGTTTGGGGTGCAAGCGACCACAACCCCCGCCTCGCGCGTGATCTATACCGGACAAAAACAAGTGTATCGGTTGCAGACGAAAGAAGGCTACTTCCTGCGTGCCACTGCGGATCATCGAGTGATGACACCATCGGGATGGATTGAACTCAAAGATTTGCAATCCGGGGATCATATTCACATTTTGAACCGTAAAGGTGGATTTGGCAGGGAGGGTTCTCTCGAAATTGGTCGTGCGCTAGGGTGGATGATGGGCGAAGGTTTGGCGGAGACGGAAGCGGTTACGATATCGTTCTTTGGCGATGAAAAGCGCGAACTGGCTCCGATGTTTGCTCAACATGTTGATGGGTTGGTTCAGCCGCAGACAGCCCACCGCTCTACCGTTGGTGTTCAAGAAGTGCCGACACGGGATGAAGCGCGCACCATCTGGAAGAGGTTGCCTTTCCTTGGGGAACCATACGTGTTGCCGGAAAACAAATTTCGCGTCCATGATGGTGTTTTCAAAGGGACTGAGGACATGCAGCGCGGGTTCATTCAAGCGCTATTTACCGCCGAGGGCGCCTTGTTGGATGGGTTGGATGGGGATGAAAAGGGTGGGAGTGTGCGGCTTGCGTCGAACCATCTGGAACTGCTCGAAGGGGTGCAGCAAGTCTTGCTTAATTTCGGGATTGCCAGCCGTATCCACCGCAATCATCAACTTCCTGACTATCGGATGTCGCCCGATGTTGACCGTCAACCCAAAGTGTATGGGCGCGAGGCTCAGCATGAGCTGGCGATTTCCAACCAGAATATGGCGGTCTTTGCCGAACAAATCGGCTTTATCTCTGAGCGCAAACAGAAAGCGCTGGAAAGCTATATTGGCAATCGCATCAAGCGCGGACTTTATTCTGAGAAGTTCGTGGCGACTGTCGATGCTGTGATTGAAGAAGGCATGGAAGCGGTGTTTGACCTCACTGAGCCTCTCACGCATTCATTTGTTGCAAATAATTTGGTTGTTCATAATTGTGGCGAGCAAGGACTGCCCGCGTTCGGCGTTTGTAATTTAGGGGCTATAAATCTATCTAAATTCTATGATGCTGACAACCATGATGTGGACTGGGAGACGTTGGACACCACCATTCGGTACGCCACGCGCTTCTTGGATAATGTCATCGATGCGACCCCGTATTTCTTCGACGAAAACAAGAAGCAGCAATTGAGCGAACGCCGCGTCGGGCTAAACAACATGGGGCTGGCGGAACTGATGATCCGCCTCGGCATTCGCTATGGCAGCGCCGAGTCGTTGACCTTTATCGATAAGCTATACTCGTTCATCGCGCGGGCGTCTTACGAAACCTCGATTGAGCTGGCACAAGAACGCGGTGCCTTCGAGATGTTCGACGCCGACAAATTCATCCAAAGCGGTTTCATGCAATCCATGCCCGACGACATCCGCGAGCGCGTGCATAAGCACGGTATCCGCAATGTGACGCTGCTCACCCAAGCGCCGACGGGCACGACCGGCACGATGGTCAACACCTCGACGGGGATTGAACCGTTCTTCTCGTGGAAGCATTATCGCAAGAGCCGCTTAGGGTATCATGAAGAAAATGCCCAGATCGCGCAAGACTGGCTTGATGCCCATCCCAATGAGACGAAACTGCCCGATTACTTCGTCACGGCGATGGAACTGACGCCCGAAGAACATATTCGCGTGCAAGCGGCGATTCAACGGTGGGTGGATGCGGCGATCTCCAAGACCGCCAATGTCCCCAACAGCTATACTATTGAAGAGACACGCGCCTTGTACGAGTATATGTATGAACTGGGTTGCAAGGGCGGCACGATTTATCGCGATGGCAGCCGCAGCGAACAGGTCTTGATCTTGAAAGAAGAAGATCAAGAGAAGAAGGAAGCTCCGAAGGCAGAACCCGTGCCCGTCGCACAGGTGGCAACGCCTCATCGTGTGTATCCCCGCCCGAATAAGCTTAATGGCGTGACCGTCAACACCAACACGCCTTACGGTACCGCCTACATCACCATGAACAGCGATGAGAACGGCTATCCGTTCGAGCTGTTTATCGTGGCACCGGGCAAGGCGGGTAGTGATTTGCAAGCCGATGCCGAAGGCTTAGGGCGCATGATCTCGCTGCAATTGCGCACGACTGCGCCCGAAAATCGCCTCCCGATGCTCAAACTGATCATTGATCAACTGCAAGGGATCGGCGGGTCACGGTCGGTCGGCTTTGGTCCCAACCGGATCATGTCGTTGCCGGATGCGGTGGCGGCTGCCTTGATGGACAATTATTTTCCGGCGGATAAGGCGCAACAATTGAGCCTGTTCCAGTCGCAATTTGAAAGCAACGGCATCAGCACCAATGGCGCATCTCATGGTACCCCCGCATCGTCCAACGGTGCGCCCGCGCCGACATTGGCAAGCGTCGCCCATGCCACCAATGGCAATAAGACCAAAGCCGAAGTGATGGCACAATCCGTCGATGGCAGTATTCAAGGGGCGGAAATGTGCCCTAGCTGCCACACGGTATCGTTGGTGCGGGCGGAAGGCTGCAAGACCTGTCTGCGGTGTGGCTACAGCGAGTGCTGAGCTAGGCAACGAGCAGCACAAGTCTCTAAGGAGAACCGCGTCGACACAATGCTGTGTCGATGCGGTTTTTTCATCAGCGCGTTACCATGTCGCGATCAGCAAGAGTTCGCGCGATTTTTTATGTGCCAGCGCATAATGCTTGGTCTTGGTTGCTTCGTGAAGGTTCTTTTTGTGATGGAGGAGCAACTGCTTGAGCGTTTCTTTCGAGGGGATACCATCATCGCGATAGGAAATCACCAGAGTGCTGTCGCGGTGTCGTGCGATCAGTTGCTCAAAGGCATCGGTGATGGTGCTGGCATGATTCCAATCTGAAGGCATAGGGCGTAAACGGTGATGTTTGCTGTTGTAGTCAACACGTCGGTGCCAATTCGGGTAGTCACTTAAGCCTTCGAGGAAATGATAAAAATCACGGTAATCCACCCCAGTTCCTTTTTGGTTCAGATAGGGAGGATCGATGTAGACCAAATCAGCACCGACCGGGGTTTCCAGCGCATCAAGGTGGATCGCCTCATTATCACGCGCGTTGTCGAAGACAGCACGATTCGCCTCGGCGATAAAATTTCGGAAGTGGATTTCGAAGGGCGTGTCCCATGTGATCTTATTGCCGAAGCTCCGCTCGACTTGGGCAGTGCGCATGTAGAGATTGGCGCGATGGAAAAGATTGTAGGGGCGTTTGATGATACACGCTTGAAACAAGGCAAAGCGTGCTAACGCCTGTTGGTAAGGGCTATCGAGCAGGTGATCGATATTGTAGACAACCTGATCTAACCAAACATTTTCACCATCTGTAAAGTAGATATTTTTGAAGGTGGTTTGCACAAAGTCGGGATAGCGGATGCCCGGTTGTGCCGTCATCAGTAGGTCAATCTGCGCTGGGGAAAGTGTTTCGGCGTGGTTTTCGATAAGCGCGAGTCCGATATTCCAATTGAATGCCAAAAAATCATTGTAGGTGACTTTTTTACCCGCATTTTTGAACATGTGGCTGACGACGCCGGTGCCACCGAAGACATCCAAGACGCTGTTAAATTCCAAATCACATACATGCTCCCAAATCCAGTCGATGAGTGACCGTTTGCTACCTTGATAGCGAGTCGATGGAAAGGGGGTGTTGAAGGGGCGCGTGCTGTGCGATGAAAATAATGGCAGTTGTTTTGGATACACGGCTATTTTCCTCATCTATTCTTATCTTAAGCATAGATCGTTGCCATGAAATTGTCTAATCCCAAACACATTTTACATCGCAAAAATATCGTGAAGTGATAATCCGATATCATGGCATCACAATCCGATATTGAGAAATCGTATGCTAAAGAGGGTGTTTAGGGCGTGGATGGCGCTGTGCTTGGGGGCGGTGAGGAAAGCCACACCGAGATGCTTGTAAACCTTTGCTTCTCTTATTCTTCATCTAAAATGATATTGAGGGAAAATGGATAAAAAATGAGGGATATTTGGGTTATATATCCCCAATACCCCCCTTTTATCCCAAGAAAATTGTTTCCTGTGGGTTATATCGCTTCGTTGTTGCCCGATGGTATCAACTCGCGCTGATTGCGAAATTGCGTCTCGTACAGGTCGGCGTATAAGCCCCCTTGTGCCATCAGCGACTCGTGCGTGCCGCGTTCGATGATCTCCCCGCGATCCATCACCAAGATTTGATCCGCCGCCAAAACGGTGCTAAGCCGATGGGCGATCACGATGCTGGTGCGGTTTTCCATGATTTTTTCCAGCGCATCTTGGATAAGCGCTTCGGATTGGCTATCAAGGTGGCTGGTGGCTTCGTCCAGCACCAACACGCGCGGGTCTTTGAGGATCACACGGGCGATGGCAAGTCGTTGTTTTTCGCCCCCACTCAGGCGATATCCGCGTTCCCCGACGATGGTGTGATAGCCTTCTGGCAAGCCCGCGATAAAGTCATGAATGTTGGCGGCGCGGGCAGCGGCTTCGACTTGTGCTTGGGTGGCGTCCAGCTTGGCATAGAGCAAGTTCGTCAAGATCGTGTCGTGGAACAGATAGGTCTCTTGTGTGACCATGCCCACCTGTGACATGAGCGACTCTAGAGTCAAGTCGCGCAGATCGTGCCCATCCAACAAGATGCGCCCGGCGGTGGGGTCATACAAGCGCGGGATCAAATAGGTGAAGGTGGTTTTGCCCGCTCCACTGGGACCCACGAGCGCTACCAACTGCCCCGGTTCGATGCGGAAGTCGAGATGCTCCAACGCTTGTTCGCGCGCTTGCGAAGTGGCGGGTTTGTCGGTTTGGGTCATGTCCAGTGCGGCTTTCCCGCCGGACAGCACCGCTTTCACATTATCCATGCGCCCATAACGATGCACTTCCGAGAGTAGCCCGTCCGAAGCAGCAGCATAACGGAAGGTGACATCTTCAAAGACGATTTCGCCACGCACATTTTTAATTTTGACGGCGTTAGGACGTTCGTCAATTTCAATCGGCAAATCGATGATCTCAAAAACGCGCTCAAAGCTGACCATTGAGGTGCTGAAGCTGACGGGGATGTTGATCAGATATTGGAGCGGTCCGTAGAGTTGACCGAGATAAGCGGCGAAGGCGACGATGGTGCCGATAGTGAAGACACCCCCCAACACCAAATGCCCGCCTACCCAGTAGACGAGCGCTGTGCCGATCACGCTGATGAGACCGAGCAACGCCCAGAAACGACTGCCCATGACGGCTTGGCGCACGCCAATATCACGCACCCGCGCGGCGCGGTTGCTGAAGCGATCCACTTCGATATCACGGCGTCCAAACAATTTTACCAAGAGCGCCCCACTGATATTGAGGGTTTCGCCCATCATGGCGTTCATTTCGGCGTTGATGTCCATGCCCTCGCGGGCGATCTCGCGCAAGCGGGTGCCGATAGACCGGGCGGCGAAGAAGAACAGGGGGAAGACCAGTAGCCCGATCACCGTTAGACGCCACTCCAGCGTGAGCATGACTGCCAGCGTCGCCACCAATTGCACGGCGTTGGTGACGATGCCGACGATGGTATCGCTGATCGCTGATTGGGCATTGACGACATCATTGTTGAGCCGGCTGGTTAGTTCTCCCGAACGGGTGTTGGTGAAGAAGCGCAGCGACATCTGCTGCATGTGGTTATACAAGCTGCTGCGCAGATCGTAGATCACGCCTTCGCCGATGCGCGAATTGAGGCGGCGATTGATGACGCCGATAAAGCTACTGATGAGTGGGATCAAGACCAGACCAATTGCCAGCACATTCAGCCGTCCAGCATCGCCGGTGGTTGCCCCCGGTTGTGGGGTGAGGGTGTTGTCGATCAAATCTCGGAAGATCAAAGGCGTCAACAGTCCTAAACCGGAGGTGATCAAGATCAAGATCAGGGAAAAGAATATTTCCCTGCGATACGGGAGCGCATAACTGAGGACACGGCGGACAAGCGGCAAGGTGATGCGCGCTTTTTTATCATCATCACTGCCCGGATAGGCATAACGCCACATATGATTCATTTCGCTTTTCAATCCCTTTTGAATGAATATAAACGGTTTTATGCCCGTGTGGTACCGATAAAAGGGGCAGTTCAACTGCTCGAAACGGTAAAAGCGATCACGTTGCCGACGGGGATACTGTCAATTGCCATTTGCACCGTCCAGTTGCCCGGCAAGATATCGACACTGCTCGACGGCAAGTTGAACCAAATACAATTGCCATTGACCGCAAAGCCGGGCGTCCAATCGTAAAACGCGACCTCGGTGCCTTCGCGCAGCCAACGCGAACTGAGGACATTGGTTGCCAAGATGTTGGAGGCGACGGCGACGACGTAAATATCGGTGACGCCCACGCTAAAACTGGTGGTGGGGTTGACCGCGCAATCATCCGCACCCACGCTGGTGCTGATCTGCACATTGAGTAGCGCTGGGGCATTGGGATTATTTTGTTGGGGCACCAATGAGGTGGGCGAGGGCGGCAGTAAGGTGCTATCAACGCGCACGCTGCCCCCGCCGAGGCTGGCACCGCCGGGAGTGATCAACGGATTGTTGATGACAGGAGGGGCGCTTCCCACGATTTGTATTTGGGCATCGGGGATGGGAGTCCCCCCGATGGTTTGGATGGGGAGCAGTGCCAGCGCGGGCGGTTCCACAAACGGGGTGCCTTGTGCGATCAATGTAGAAACGATGCGGGTGCTTTGTTCGTCGGCATTGCGCACGGCATTGACCGCAAATTCCGCCGTGATGAGCAACCGCTCCGCGCCGACGGTCGCGGTTTGACGGATGTCGGCGATTTGCGTGCGGGCGAGATCGCTTTGCAGATTTTCGGTCTGGAGGTCAGCGGGTGGGGCGAAGAAGTTGCATCCGCTCACCCCAAAGATGAACGCCAGACACAAATAGAATGCAAGATGTTTTTTGATCATATCGACACTTTTCTCATTCGTTGGCAGGGACGCCCAACTCGATCACATCTAATGCAAAAGGGAGTTGAGGGGCGAACAGCGTTAGGACAATAGGCGCGAGCGACGCCTGATCAAAATTCGTCACATAAAGACGGTTAGGGGCGGCAAAGGCGACATCACTGGCACCACGAAAGATACCCGCAAGGTATTCTAGCGTGCCGTCACGGATGACCGCTACCCCATTAGTCCCCAGCGTCGCCACATAGAGCGTGCCGTCCGCGCTAACGGTTGCGCCATCAAAACCGGGCGGGCGTTCCGCGCCTTCGTGATGATAGAGGCGTTCGGTGGTGTTGTCGGCAAGGCTGACGCGAAAAATTTCGTTCAGTTCGGGGTCGGTGATGATCAGGGCATTGCGGGTGACGTCATATGCCAAACCTGTTAAACCGCGTCGGGGGGGCGTGCTGCCATCGGCAGGGGCGTCGGGCACGGGCGGCACCCACCACACGCTGCCCCCAGTGCCATCGGGGGTAAAGCGCCAAATTTCATTGCGCCCGGGATCGCTGACATAGACATTGCCGGCACTATCGATTTCGATATCGTTGGGGGAGATAAAACCGCGCTCATCATCGATATCGGCGAAGCGTTCGACCCGATCTTCAAAGACGCGCACGACTCGACCGCCTTCATTCCGGGGATCGGCGTCTAACTGATCGACCACCAAGACCGCGCCGTCGGCGGCAATGGCGATGCCGGCGACCGCGCCGATCTCTTCGCGCGTGTTGGGCACTTCCGTCACGGTCAGTCCATCGGGGCTGATCACCCATAAGGCACCATTTTTATAACTGCCGGTATAGATCATGCCGTTTGCTCCCACCGCAACCGCAGCGGGGTAGGCATCATCACCGGGAAGTTGTACGAATTCGCGGACGCTGACATCGGGCACGAGCGCCCCTGCCAAGATACGACCGCCGCTGAACGACTGACGCGCCAAGAGCCATGTGAAGGCGATCATCGCCATGAGGATGCCACCGAACACGAGGAAAAAGACCAGTCGTCGCTGCCATAATGCCAATTTTTGCAAGTTGCGGATCATAAAGGCTTCGAGTCCTTCAAGGTATTGTCGGAATGGGTTGATGTGGTGATCATAGGAGGCTTTGGCGTCTATGAACAGGCTTGCTTCACACTGAGCGTGACTCGCCGCGTAAGCGTTGGGCAATATCCATCAAGACGCGGGTGGGGGCGATGAGGATGCCAAGCAGCGCCGATGCGGGGGCGCTCACCCATTTGCGGGTGAACACCAACAGGTCATCAAAGTAAATTTGGGACGCCAAGCGTTGCACCAATTGAATGCTAGAGTGTTCTTGATGGAGAATAACGGCATCGCTGACGAAATGAAGTTCCCCGCCAGCATCGCGCAGCCGCTTGCACAGATCATCCTCAGTGAAGTAGAGGCGTAGATTCTCGTCAAAGACGCCAATCGACAGCAGCAAATCGCGGCGGGCGAGGATGCACGAGCCGGGCGCGACCTCGACCGCGCGCGTGGTATCGCGATCCCAATCTTGGTACCACATGATCGCTCGCCGACGATTGCGCCAGCCCGCGAACAGTGCCCCTAAGAAGGTGTAGCCAAGGATCATATCGATGTACTGGGGCAGTTGCGAGCAGGTGCGTTGCAAGCTGTAATCCAGACCGCGCATTTGGGGGGTGACGCCAGCGATATGGGGGCGCGCTTGCAGGTACGCCAAAAGCGTTTGCAGCATCCCCGTCTGGATGACGGTATCGGGATTGAGGATGAGCGCGAATTCGCCCGTCGCCCGTGCCACACCGATATTGTTACCGCCGGAAAACCACGTATTGCGCCCCGGTTCGACCACGATCACCGATGGGAATTGTGCCCGTACCATGCCCGCGCTATCATCTTTAGAGGCATTGTCCACGACCACGACTTCAACAGTCAGATCGCCCTGTTCGCGAAAGATCGATTCCAGAGTGCGGCGCAGGGGATCGCGGGTGTTATAGTTGACGATCACAATGGACAAAATAGGCATACAAGGCTCGCGCAGTGGACTCATCATCCCGCCATTTTACAGGCTGAAGGGGTGGTTTTCCATGCACTTTGCCGTGCGGTGCCACCGATACGGCGCTAAAGGTCAAGGGTGGGGCAGGTAAGCAATCATGACGTGGGCGCGCGCTTTAGCCCAGCCCGGCGATCAGCGCTTCCAGCCGATCCACCCGTTGCGCGTAGGTGTGGTGGGTCACGGTATAGGCGCGGGCGCGCTCGGCAGCGGCGGTGCGCTCGGCGTCATGCCCCAAATAGTATGTCACCTTTGCCCGCAGATCGTCTACATCGCGATAGGTCAGCAGCATCGGCTGACCGTCAATTTCGGGGAACCATTGGCGCACCCCCGGTAGGTCTTCGGTCAGTTGGAAGACGCCCGCCCCCGCGACCTCGAACAAGCGCATGTTTCCCCCATAGTGCATGAAGTCGCCATGCGTGTTCACACAAATTTTGGCGGCGGATAAGATGCGCTGCATTTCTTCGCCCAGCGCCGCGCCGCGCACAAAGGGGCGCAAGCTGGCGGGGACATCATGCACGCTCCAAATGCCCAAATCAAAGTCGCGCAACGCCTCTAACGCTTGCACGCGACGGCTGTACAGATGATCGGGCACGAGCGTGCCGACAAAGGCGATATCACAGGCATAGCGGCGGCGTTCCTCGTCGGTCAAGGCGTAGGGCTTGTGAAAATCAGGATCGCAGCCAGATATCGGTAGGCATTCCATATGCTTTGCCCCCAGTTCCAGCCATTGGATGCCGTGATAATAATCGTTCGCCAGCACCAAATCGTAGAGCCGTCCAGCGGCGCGGTCGATGGCATGGGTGAACACAATCGGGGAGGTGCCGCACGCATAGATTAGTTTGCAGCCGAGTTCTTGCTTGATCGTCGCCAGTGTGGTGGGCAAGATGACGGTGTTATCGCCCACCATCCATAAGAGGTCAGGGCGGAAGGCGCGTGCTTTTTCGAGTAAGCGCTGATTGCGGGTGAGGATCGATGGGTTCATCTGGGGTGGGAGGCGATTGAGCGCGGCATTGATCAGCTTGTCGGGCGTGATGCGATTGCTGAATTTCTTGGTTTTGATGCCCGGATTGTTGCGAAAAAACACGTCTAGCACATGCCCGCGTTGACGTAAGGCGCGCTCGTAAAAATGTTGCGAGGTGCTGGACGGAAACAAGGGCGGGAGGCTGCCGGGGGATGTTGCGGCGACTTCGGCATGCAAAACTTCGGGATGATGCAAGGACGCCACAAACAAAATACGCATAAAACCACCTTAGCACAGGAACGATTCGGCGGGCGTTTGGGGGCACAAGGACGCCACCTCATTACACAAGATCAGATGATGATCAGCAGGGACAAGATTATGACGGATGATTATGCCAGCGTTTTGAGCGATCCCACAGTGCAGGGTGTGATTTTGGCGATGCCGCGTTTGGACACGACCGAGCCGCTGCGGACGGAATGCGCGCATTTTGTGGCGTATGTCCACCCGTTTGCCCCCGACTTGAATACCAAACCCCTATTCTTTCGGTCGTAGCATCCCGCGATAGATGCCCGGATCGGAGTCGGGGATCAGGACGGCACCGACGCAGGTCGCGTAAAAGTCAATCGGTCCCACCCCGCCGATCACAGCATAGCCATAGCCTTGGGAGCGCATATCGTGGAGACACGCCAGCAATAGTGCCTTGCCGACCCCTTTGCCCCGCATCGACTCATCGACGCCGGTCGGACCGAAAAAGCCGCGTTGGGTGGCGTCATAGCATCCAAACCCGACACACAGCCCATCGTCGGTAGCGACCCAACACGAGATCGGGCGGTTGCTGTAGGCGATCTCGGTCTCGCTGACCCAAAATTCGCCAAAGGTTGCGCGCACCCACGCGAGGACGACATGTCTTTCGGGCGCAAGCGCGCGCCGAATATCGATGCCCTCGGCAGCAAGCTTCTGATAAACGGGTTGGGCATCGGGCAGCGCGTAGAGTTTGACGAGCATATCAGGCATGAGAAGAATCCTTTGAGAGAAGCGCTTAAAAGATAAAACGAGTAGCCAAGATTAAAGCGCAGATCACGCTTTTTGAGCGAGATCGCGCAACAGTATCCGCGCCGCTGCCCGACCCGAAAGCGTCACCATCGGCACGCCGCCGCCCGGATGTGCCGTCCCCCCGGCGAAATACAAGCCGTTCACATCGGCGGCGCGGTTGTGAGGGCGATTGAGCGCCGACAACCGGTTATTGGAGCCTGTGCCATACAGGGCACCACGTCGTGCCCCGGTCAAGCGTTGCAGGTCGAGCGGCGTGAGCATCTGTTCGGTGACGATATGCCCGCCTACATCGAACCCGAACGCCGCCATCTGTGCCAGCACACGGTCACGATAGTCCGCCGCTTGCGTCGTCCAATCGTAATGATCCCCCAACGGCGGGGCATTGACCAGCACGAACCAGTTTTCACAGCCCGGCGGCGCATGATCGGCGTCGGTCTTGGATGTGATCGACACATAGACGGTCGGGTCATCGGGGGGGATGCCGCGCCGGAAAATATCGTCAAATTCGCGCGGGTAGTCTTTGCTGAACAGGATATTGTGGTGGGCAAGGCGGGGGTATGTTTTGTCCACGCCCAGTAGCAAGATGAATCCCGAACAGGAGGGTTCCATTTTTAGCAAACGGGGCAAGGCACGCCCCCGCACCGCGTCATCATTGATCAAGCGCTCGTAGACGGTCGCCACATCGACATTGGCGATCACGGCGCGGGCGGGGACGGGCGTGCCATCGCCTAGGGTGACACCCGTCACGCGGCGATCTTGAAGGCGGATGCTGGCGACTGGACAATTAAGGTGAATCTCGACGCCAAGCTCTTCGGCGAGGCGCTGTAGGGCGCGGGCGATGCTGTAGATGCCGCCTTGTGGGTACCACACTCCGCCCGTCAGTTCGACATGGGCGATCACATTGAGGGTGGCGGGGGCGAGATAGGGACTCGCCCCGACATAGGTGGCGAAGCGACCGAGCAATTGGCGCAGATGGGGCGACTTCACAAAACTGCGAATAGCACCGTCCATCGTGCGCAGTGGATCGACCGATGGGATATCACGCAGGGGGGTGCTAAGTAATTTCCACAACGAGGGCGGTTCGCCATAGATGAACTTTTCGCCCGTGATGCGGTGGATGCGGGCGGCATAGGCGAGATAGCCCAGATAGCCTTCGACATCGGCTTCGCTGAGCGCGGCGACTTGTTGCAGCATCGTCGCGAGGTCGCGCGTGACATCAAAGACGGTGCCATCGGGGTAAAAATAGCGCGTCAGCGGATCGACCGGCAGCAGCGTGAGGTAGTCTTCGAGCCGTTTCCCAGCCGATTGAAACAATGCCTCAAACACAGGGCGCATGGTGATGACCGACGGTCCGGTATCCCACCGAAAGCCGGATGCGGTGATCTCGCTCATCTTGCCGCCGACCTGCGCGCCTTGCTCATAGATCACGACCCGTTCGCCCGCCGCCGCTAACGTGATCGCCGCGCTGAGTCCGCCGATGCCCGCGCCAATGATGAGGATAGGATCAGATTTGCCCATGAGACCATCCTATTTTGTTGAAAAACACGGGCAACCACATTGGGTTGCCCCTACGAGACCCGCTGTTGTAGGGGCGACCCCATGGGGTCGCACGCCGATTCAAACCCTTTTTCAACAGATTCCCCTTGGGCGTTCGTGCGCTGGGCGGAAGAAGGCGGAAATTCCTCTTCATGTTGTTGAAAAACACGGGCAACCCCATTGGGTTGCCCCTACGAGACGCGCTGTTGTAGGGGCGACCCCATGGGGTCGCACGCCGATTCAAACCCTTTTTCAACAGATTCCCCTTGGGCGTTCGTGCGCTGGGCGGAAGAGGGCGGAAATTCCTCTTCATGTTGTTGAAAAACACGGGCAACCACATTGGGTTGCCCCTACGAGACGCGCTGTTGTAGGGGCGACCCAATGGGGTCGCACGCTGATTCAAACCCTTTTTCAACAGATTCCCCTTGGGCGTTCGTGCGCTGGGCGTAAGAGGGCGGAAATTGCTCTTCATGTTAGGGCGCGGGCGTCGCTGTGGCGGGCAGGACGAAACGGATGCTCTCTAGGATCGTTTCCAGTTCCGGGCGGGCGCTATCGACGGCTTCAATCGGGTCGCTATAAACGTAGAAAATGAAATTGAGGTCAAACTGGCGTACCCCCGCAAACCACCCGCGCGTATCGGGCAGCTCTGGGCAATCGACCGCCGCAAATTGGGTGCCGACGGCGCTCAGCCCGCCGACATTGTAGGTTTGGCGTAGGTCGGTGCCGACATTGCAGCCTTCCTCGACGATTGCCAAGCGTAATAAGCGCGTGCCGTCCGTGTAGAGATCGGGTTGGACAGGTTGCCCGCTGAGGGCGTCTCTGGCGGAGGCGATCACGAGGTTGGGGATGCCCCACAACAAAACAATCGTGCCTGTGCCGCCCGTGACGGGGCCGGTATAGACGGTAAAGGGGACATTGCGAATGGCGTCCACATCTTGTAAGACGAGGATGTCGCTACCCATTTGCCAGCCGTCGGGGAGGGTGATGGTTAAGGG